>ERZ838577.1474-NODE-1474-length-31358-cov-3.975466_pt1 | contig 31358 bp, 20 predicted proteins | sample MGYA00519682_ERZ838577 | MGnify/ENA primary metagenome ERZ838577 (study PRJEB31850, sample SAMEA3708838) | human gut metagenome | biome: human gut; feature: human-associated habitat; material: faeces | place: China | collected 2014 ...
TCCGTATTTGCCCCTCCTAAATCTATATTGATAGGATTGACCAACGTATAATTCAAAGAAGATTTATCCTCGTAACAGGAATGTAAGAAACCTGTCAGGCATACTAAAAATAATATAATTTTCTGCATTTTCATGGTGTCTATCTTTAGTTATTTAACCACTTCCGGAATTTATTAAGGCATAGTTACCGGTTTCCCTTTTTCTTCGCCATCCTCGTGTTTCAATGGATCTTGCGGATGTTTTCGGTTATAATCTTCCAAAGCAACTTTTACCATGGCGGCATACGCTTTCACTTCATACAAAGTCATGGTCCATCTTTCCGGATCCGGATTATTTTTATCCGAACTTCCATTCGTACTCCAGTATGGAATAGAAGTCAGCCCCGTAGTTTCCAGAATAAAACGATACCAGGAGTTGGAGTAAGGACCGAAGTAATTCTTTATTCTGCTCCAATTGGAAGGCTGCGTAAGTTTATTCGTCAAAGAAACTGTAAAAGTATAACCGTACAAATCGACCCCGGGAAAATCTTTATTAGCAACTAAACGAAGACGAATTTGATATACCGAATCATCCAACACCCGCAAATAATTCACCCGAAGAGGAATATACCCTTTGTATTCGTTTGCTTCGATACAGCCTTTCCCAACACTAAACATATCGGCTTCTGCCGTGTGCAACGTATCGTCCAGAACCGCTTCCATTACAACTTCCCGCACCCGATCCACGGCAGAACCTGAAATTTGCAACGGAAGTTTTATCGTATCGAAACCTATTTTTATACGATCCATATTCTCCACAAAAGTATATGACCTGTAACTTTCCCCGAAATAAACCGTCGGAGATTCCTCATACATCGTTACTCCTTCCCGCTCACAAGAACCGAACAAGAAAGATACTAGTGCAAGACAACCTATAAATACATTAAATTTCATCTGATTCTGTTTTAATAATTATAACTCTGCATCATTTTTATAATCTTCTCGACCACCCAAATCAACTTCAGTACGGGGAAGAGGGAGTATAAATGCTTTATCTCCTTCTGCCGTGGCATTGGGAATAATAAGTCCTAAACGCTTGTAATAGTAAAACATCTGCCCCTCCCCGATATACTCTTTACGCCATTCCTTCGTGATCTCCTGTTCGATCGCATCCTTGGTCAGGGTTTCAGGCAAATTATCTTTTATATCCAGTCCTCTTGCCAGTCGAACCTCATTCAACAACTGAATAGCTTTCTTCGGCTCGTTAAGCCGATTGTAACATTCTGCCGCATAATAATACATTTCAGGTTTTCTGATCATGGGCATTTTATTTTTAGAAGCCGATTGAGTTTCCGGCTCCTCTTTCAATTTGAGGAACAGATAATGTTGCCTGTCTACCTGATCATAGAGATAATTATAACGAACGTCATTTCCACCACCGGCAGTAATCTCGAACAACTCATCGGCACGTGCTCCCGTATGAAAAAAATACTTGTTATTTTCACTCACGTTAATACCTGATTGTGTCTTGAATTGCTCGACATAATCTTTTAAAGATTCATACATATTATGTATATCTAAACTGAAAATATGCTCGGTAGTAAACGATAAATCACGGGTCGTCTGTGTTGCATTTATAACACTCCGATCCAAATTTACCCAAGAAATAGGGCTGGGAGATTTAGTAAAAAACGAAGCGCGTTCCAATGCAGCCTCATACTTTCCCTCCCACATATAAACCCGAGCCTGGGTCGCCCTGGCCGCATAATAATTGAAAAATCCCCTAGGCGTATCGTAAAAACCATCATCATTCGGAAGTTCGTAATCCTCATCCTGAGTTTTTTGATGATAAACATCATTATAAGCAAGCAAATCCTCGGCAACCGCCAAATCTGCATGAATATACTGCAACACTTCCCGGACAGTCGATTGCTTCGTCGTTTCCTTGCTATACCTGGTAACGTATGGAATACACAATTTATCCAGATTAGACGGTGTATTCACGAGATCTCCCCAACCGAACATACGAAGCAGGTCAAAATGCAGGAAAGCACGTAACCCCAACGCTTGCGCCTTGATATTAGCATAATTAACTGGATGAAGGATCTTTTTTTCATCTTCGATATATTCCAAAATAGCGTTTAAATTAGCAATAACCTTGTATTGTTTTGACCAAATACCGTTAATCATACTTTCCACGTTGGAAGTTGAGTAGGAATACAACTTCACGTTTTGATATGGATTAAAAGTATTTACAAATTCATACTGCTGGGCCAATACCTCCAAAAAAGTATAAGTCAACTCACGCCCGTAAAGAGAAGCATCTCCCATTAACATATAACAACCGACCAATGCATCTTTGAAACCCGATTCTGTTTCAAACATTTTATCCTGTTTGACCTCCGTCTTGGGCTGCACGTCCAACCAGTTGGAACAGGAAGATATTGTAAAAGCGAGACCTGCTGCCAGGCTCATATATAGAGAATGTTTCATATCTGTTAGCTTTAATAGTACAAATTATAAAGTAATGGACAATGACATGTCAAACGTTCTGGCAAACGGATAATCCGTTCCCCGTTCAACTTTAATAGTTGAAAACTTATATAAATCATTGACAGTACATCTCAACACGATTCTTTCCAACCCTATTTGTTTTACAAATGCGTGACGGAAAAAGTCATAAGAAAGCTGAAGAGAAGAAATCGTCAATTCATTATTTTTCTGCACGAAGCGAGTCGTCGGATACGTTTGGGGAGAAGCCATTTCATCCTGTCCTGCCACGTAAACTTTACCCAAAGCCTTATAAGGAGAAACATCTCCGGGTTTTCTCCATCTGCCTGTAAAAATACGGCGGTCAACATTATTATTCAAATCTGCATTCTCCACCTTATTAACTAGAGTTGTGTTATACATCTTTCCTCCCCACTTGTAAGTACACACGGCATTAAAGCCTAATCCTTTATACTCGAAACTGATACCAGCGTTACCGTTGATTTTAGGTAAGGCATCACCGCACACAACCTGTTTGTTTCCGTCATAGTTAAACGTACGATACTGGTTACCATTCTCGTCCGTAACCAAATAAATCTCCTTCCCGGTTGCCGGGTCTATTCCCAATGAAGGCACCGCCCAGATGGCATCCATAGACACTCCGTCATAATACTTACTCAACGGCTTATTCGTACTGGTTGCTAAAGCAGTCTGTTGCTCGTTGTAAGATTTCATGGCACCCGAAATTTCCTTTAACGTATTCTTATTATGCGACATCATCAACGAAAAACGCAGATAGGAACGATCCGACGGACGTTGCCAGGCTATGGCTGAAATAGAAGCATCAAACCCTTTGTTTTCCACCTTACCGATATTTTCCTGCACGGTGGAAAAACCTGTAGAAGGAACCAAGTCGATAGGATTCACCGTATTGTTGGTCGTCTGGATATAATATTCAAAAGACAAGGCATACCGGTTCTTATAGTTAAAGTCAAGACCAAAATTATACTCCATCTTTTGTTGCCATTTCAAGGTTTCATTTCTCATCCCTTTCAACTGGGCTCCTAACAAATTATTGTAATGACTATCTAAAAAATAGTTGTAAGATGCGATGGCATTATAAGCCGCCGTACTCTGCGAACCTGTTGAACCTGTCGTCGCCCTCAACCTCAACTGGCTGATATCTGTTCCCTGTAACCACGCCTCATTATGCAAGTTCCAACTGGCACCGAAACTCCAGAATTCTCCCCAACGGCTGTCGGCTCCATACTGACTGGAAGCACTCTGGCGAAAAGTCCCGTCAAAATTGAGACGATTGTCAAAAGAATAATTCAAAGACAAATAATACCCCACCTCACGGGTCGTACTTTCACTCCCCTTGGGTTTACTGTCTTCCACGTATTGGCGGGCAAAAATAATATCGTTCATCTTATCGCTCGGGAAACCCTCCGCGTTATGTTCATTCGTAATATACTTACTTTGCCCTATATTAAAACCTGCATTGACGTATATCGTGTGATGGGTCGCAAACTCCCGACTATATTGCACGTCGATTTTCCCGTCCAAATTACTTTGTTCGCCATTAACCAGTTTATAAGTTCCTTTTTTATACTGGTCTTCACCTGTCATATTTCTAAATTTCAGATGATTGGATGGATAAAAATCATCCTCACGACTACGTTTCTCCGTCAAACCGAGACGTCCGGTCACCTTCATACCTGTAAAGGCAAACCACTGAATCTCAAAATTATTGATAAACTCGAAATATTTATCCTGCAACAAGGTATTCAATTGTGCATTATAAAGCGGATTGGCTTTAAATTCTATATCCTTATACCAATTATTCACCATGACACTGTTTCCTGCATCCAAATGAGGAACAATATTTTCAGAAATATTCCCATACTGGTCATAAGGCGTATAATAAGGGTTCAAAGCAGCGTATTCACTGAACGAACCGTAAGGTGAATCGTTCGCCACGTTGGAAGTAATAGTCGTTTGATTCCGGAAAAGGAACTTCTCTCGACGATACGATAAAGAAACACCACCGGAAATAGTCGTACGATCGGAACCTTTCATAACCCCCTTGATACTATTATACGACAAATCAATAATAGACCTCAACTCCCTATCTCCCAACTCCACGGAAATACCATGTTTCGTACCAATTCCCAATCGTACCGGTTTAGATAGCCAGTCTGTATTAATACCCGACACAACGGCAGCAAGTTTCTGATTGTAAATTTTCTCCGCCATTCGTTGGTTGTCATAATTTGCCTCTTCATCATCATACATGCCGAATTCCTTCTCTATTTCCAGCTTTTCGGCCGCATTACACAAATTGTAGGAAGTCAAGTCGGGAGCCTCGATAGACACACTACCATTATACGTCACCCGCAAATCACCGGAAGGATTTTTCTTTAATTCAATTACAATCACTCCATTAGCAGCCTTCGAACCGTAAATAGCCTTAGCAGAGGCATCCTTCAGAATCGTCATGCTCTCCACTCGATCCATATCCAAATCCATCACTTTTTGAATGGAAACTTCAAAACCGTCCAACACGAAAAGAGGAGCGTTCGGATCACTCTCATACGTGGCCTTCAGGTCTGTCCCTTCCATATTGATAGACGACTTACCTCGCAACACGATCTCGGGCACCGCATTCGGATCGGAACCCAATGCCATATTATCAATAAACAAGATCGAAGGATCAAGGTTTTTCAAGGATGACAACACATTCGAATTACCTACCCGTTTCAACTCCTCGCTACTGATTGTCTTGACCGAACCGGTAAAAGTATTCGCCTTACGCTCGAAAACACCGTTCACAACCACCTCTTCGATGTTTTTAGTTTCTTCTTCCATCTCCACGACAATCTTTTTACCCGGAGTTATTTCTTTCTCCACCGGTTTCATACCGATAAACGAAAATACCAGCATCGACTTTCCTGCCTTTGCAGCCGGGAACTTGAATCTCCCGTCCAAATCCGTGGAAGTACCGATTGTCGTTCCCTTTAACAAAACAGTTACACCGGGTAACGGGTTCCCGTCCGTATCCGTAACTTCTCCGATATAAACATCATCCTGTTTGCGAACACCCGGTTTTTCTTTCGAAATCACAATTGCGTTATTCTCGTACACGTACGTGAACTGTGTTCCTGTTAGCAAACGATTCATCACGGAATCAACCGTCACGTTCTTCAAATCCAGAGAAACCGGATTAATCACTTTCAATTCCTCTGCATTGTACATGAAATTCAGCCCCGTTTGTTCCTTGATTGATTTAAAAACAACACGTACATCGACTTTACTCACCTGAATGGTCACTTTTTGGCTTTGTCCCATGGAAATCAACGGCATCCATAGAATAAAACACAGCCCCAAAAGCCCGATTCTTCGTTTAGCTATTTTCAAGTTTGTTAACCTAGAAAAGAGCGCCTGCTTTCGATTTTTTTTCATAAATTTGAAAATTAAAATTATACATAGAAAAAGGATGATATAGTTATCCTTTACAGCCGAACGTCGAGCCACCGACTTTCGGCTATTTTTATCCTTTTTAATTAAAAATCACTCTTTACCGTATACCGTAATCGTTCTACCATTCATCTCGAACACGACACTCCCGGTCTTCTCAAGAATACTTAGTATATCCTTTATCTCCGTGAAACGAGTCGCATCACCGGTGAAACGCAAATTCTTCACCTTTTCATTAGCATAGAAAACCTTCGCATCATACCATATACTCAATTGTTCCATGATCTCCTCCAAACGATCGTTCACGAACACGAACTCTCCGGACTTCCAAGCGGTATAAGTATATACATCCACGTCTTCCAGTCTAACACTCCCGGTTCCCGAATCATACTCCAACATCTGGTTAGGTCTCATCATCATTTCCTGCCCCGTGGAAACTATCGTAACTCCCACCTTACCGTTCACCAACGTGGTTCGAACAATTCCTTTCCGATGAGTATTTACGCTAAACGCTGTCCCGTATACTTTTACATTCACGTCATCTGTAATCACGTGAAACGGCCTCAATGTATCTTTAGTCACTTCAAAATAAGCCTCTCCCGAAAGATGTACCTCCCGTTTATCGGAAACAAATGTCACGGGATATCTCAAACGAGTATCCGCATTTAGATACACAACCGTCCCGTCAGACAGGGTTACTCGAAACTCTCCACCCCGAGGAGTTACCAATTCATTATATTGTTGCTTCACCACCTTATCAGAATTATCTTGATAAATCAACAATCCCTCCTCATCAAGAGCTTTTACCCCATTATTCACGAGAATTTCATTCAAGGTATCCTGTTTACCCAAAACCATACTTTGCCCTCCCGAAAGAATCAAGGTGGCTTGCTTCTTACCCGCGGTAATAGATACCGGCTCCTGTTCTCTCCTCAATCCGTCACGACCGGGCAAATACAACATGAACATCACAATAGCACATGCAGCGACCGCTGCCACATACCCAAACCACCTTCTTACGAACACACGGTGTCGATATCCTATTTTTCGTTCGAAAAACCTCAAAGCCCTCTCTTCGTCAATTTCCGCAAATACCTCTTCCCGTTTCCTATTCTCCATCTCCATGTATTGCATATCAAAAAAAACTTGATGACTAGGATTTCGTCGAATCCATTCGGATAACTCCGTTTCCTCCTCCCGGGTTATTTCTCCCGTAAAGCGGCATTTTATCAATTCAATGATCCGGTAATGATAGTCGTCCATATTTTCTTATTTTGAATATAAGACAACATGGATCAAGAAACGGGGGATCGAAAAAACAAAAAAAAATCTACTCCCAAAAGTAATTTAAATCATATCGAATAAAAGAAGTAACAAGAAAGCATGTCCCATTTTTCCCCGGATATAACGCACGGATTCCTTCTTTGCCGTTTTCACCGTCTCCGAAGAAACATTCAATAAAACAGCTATCTCCTCGTTTGTCTTTCCCTGCAAATAAAGTTTAAAGATCTCCTTTCTTCGCTGCGGTAACTCTTCCACGTGCCGAAACAATGTACGATAAAGCTCCTCCTGCATGATTTTCAAATCCAACTCGTCATCTTCCTCCCGGTTCAACAAGGAATAAGAAATATATTTTTGTTCCACATCCTTATGCTTCAGATAATTTAGACAAGCATTACGGATCGAAGTATACAAAAAAGTACGAAAACTATTATAAGAAAGATATTCAGTCTCACTCTCCCACAACTGAGCGAAAAACTCCTGCACGATATCCTCACCGACCTCCCGATTTCCCACGTAACGCATTGAAAAATAAACCAAAGATTTATAGTAATTTTTAAATAAATAACGAAAAACCTCCGGCTCCTTCCGGTTAATCTGTTCAATAAATACGTCCTTGTTCATCATTGCTTTACAATCTCACGTGCGATTTTATGATACAAATATAAAATAATCTTTTTACATTAATCATGACAAATACACAAATCAGAGATTAAAAAAAATCATTAAGGACATAACATATACATTCAAAAAGAATCATTAAAATCTTATTCTTCACATATTATCCTTCACCTCCAACAAATACCTCGCAAAATGTTGCCACATCTTCCGGTAATAAAAATCCTTAGCCGGTCCCATATATCCGTGCTTCTGTCCGGGCAGAAGCACCAGCTCGAAATCCTTTTTCGCTATGATCAAAGCATTCACTAAACGTAACGTGTTCGCCGGATTCACGTTATCGTCCGCATCCCCGGTAACCAACATCAAATGCCCTTTCAACTGCTTGGCTAACTCGATATTCGTCTTGATGCAAAATTCAAAACTCACGCTATCCTCTTGTTGAACCTCTTTTATCCCGTGATGAATCTCGCTCCACCCGTAATCATAAATCGTGTTGTCATGATTTCCGGAAGAAGCCACCGCCGCTTTATAAAAATCCGGATAAGTACAAATCGCCGTCACCGCCATCGCTCCCCCTCCGGAATGTCCGAATATTCCCACCCTTGTACTGTCAATAAAAGAATACCGTCCGATCAACTGCTCCAGTCCGTACTTATTATCGGCCAACGGATAATCCCGCAGATTTCCATACCCGTACGAGTGATAAACTCTCCCCCGGTAAGGACTTCCCCCTCTATTCCCGAAGCAAACCACGACAAACCCCACTTGGGCCAATTGCGGGGCTCCCGATAAAGACGAGCATTCAAAATCCACAGGGATATATTCCGTCCAGGGCCCCGGATACACATATGATATAACGGGATATCGTTTTGTCGAATCAAAATCCATAGGTTTATACATCACCCCGTATAAATCAGTACAATCATCTGCCGCCTTCACAGTAAAACACTCCGGTTTTCTCCACCCCGTCTCGTACAAATTCCTCAAATCAGGAGCTTCCAACTCCCGTATCAACTTCCCGTCCCAATCCCGCAAAACATTCCTCGGCGCCTGATCCGGACGAGAATAAGTATCCACGAAATAACGCCCCGAAGGAGAAAAAGTCACTTGATGATTCCCTTCTTCCGGTGTCAACATCTTCACGTTCCCCTTGCCATCCAAATCCACCCGATTCAAACGGGCATAATAAGGATTCCCGCCTTTCACCTGCCCATATCCCTCGAAATAAAGCACCCGTCTCGTCGTGTCAATCCGAACAATCTTCCCGGAGGTCCATTCCCCGGACGTTACTTGATTTTTCAAATTTCCCCTGCTGTCATACAAGTAATAATTTCCCCACCCCGATCGTTCCGACCACCATAATATCTCGCTGCCATCATTCAGGTAAGCAATCGAGTACAAATCATCATTCAAATAAGGTAAACTTTTCTCGTGAATCACAACCCTCACATCTCCCGTTTCCGTGTTCACCGCACAAATCTCCAACTCCTCCCGCGTACGCTTCTTACGCTGGATAAAAAGCTGATTCGAACTCTTCCCAGCGTAAGATAACCACAACAACTGATCTTTCCACTTCTCCATTTTCACCTTCACCTGCCTACCGCCAACCACATCACACACCGAAGCTTCATATTGCGGCACATGCACGTCTCCCGCCAATGCTGTCTTATACGTTCGCACTGTCGGCCGTTTTCCCGAAATCGAAATCAATGGTAATTCCCCCACTTTCCTCAAATCCTCCCGGATCACGTACATCTTTTTCGAATCACCGAACCACTCCGCACGAGTTTCCACCCTCCCGCTTGTTGTGTCATCCCCCTTACTTCCGTACGAGAAATATCGCTCCCCGTCAAACGTCAACCTACTCTCAATCGAATCCTTCACCCGCATCACGTAAAGATCATGACATTTCACGTAAGCCACATATGCGCTATCCGGTGAATATTTACCAAACATCACCTTCTTCTTAACCGAAACAGGAATTTCACGTTTCCCGGTATCCAGCAAAAGTACCTCTTTCTTTAAATCATATCTGAAATTTTTCCCGGCATACCTAAACTCCACCTCTCGATCATCCTTCGAAAACACCAAATTCGGTAAAAACAACTCGTTTCCCTTCACCTCTTTCTGCACCCACCGACTCAAATCCCCGGCCAATCGTTCCCTGTTAAAAAGCTCCTTCTTCACGTTAGTCTTGGGATCCACGTAATAATAACGAGTCCCGTCCCCAGTTTTAAAAGAATACCAGAAACGATTACTCCCATTTATAAAATGAGGGGTTACATTCATAGAACCGACCAACATTCCGAATTTCATACTCGTAAACCGTTCCGCCTGTTCAAAATTAGCCTCCCGACCTGACTTTTTCCCTTCTATACTTTGTGCTGATAACTCATTCACGGCCAGCAAAAGCATCATGTAACCCCAGATTCTCATATTTATAAAATAATCTCGTTTATATCTATTTTTTCTCTTTCAACGCCTTATCAATAGCTTCCAGCATCACCTCCCAAGTTCCGGGCATGTAACTTGGCCCGTGATACACGATCTTCCCTTTCCGGTCAACTACAAAATACCGCGGGATACCTTGATTATAAAAAAGAGAAGCTATCCCGAAATCCTCATCCAAACCAAAGGGAAAAGTAAATCCCAGACGTTCCTGAAACTTCTTGACCTCCTCCAAATTCTTATATTTCACCAGAATCGGGATAACCACCAAATCCTTTCCTTTAAAACGCTCGAATATCCCCTTCTCGAACTTCTTCAATCCCGCAATACACGGCCCGCAATGAACACCCACGAAATCCAACAACACGACCTTTCCGCGCAACTTCTTCATTTTAACAGTTTTCCCGTTTGTCATTTTCACCTCAAAATCCGGAACCATTTGCCCCGTCCAAACCTTAAACCCGTACTTTTCGGGATACGTCTCTATCTGGGCGTCCGAAAACTTCACGCACCCGACCAATACCAGCACCAATACAATAATTCGTTTCATATCAATTTATTTAATATTTATGATCTCTATTTTTTCCGTCACCGGGGGCATACAAATCGTCTCATCACAAGCCTGATAAGTCACCGTACAAACCATCTTATCAACATCGGTTTCAATCTTTATCGGCTGTATAAAAACAACCGTTCCCTCGTAAATCCGCACCTTGGGGTCCGCATCATACGCCTTTCCTTCCGGGGTTTCAAGCTTCCCGTCAGCCCGAACACCTTCCGGATATTCAAATTGAACACTTGTCAACACGTAGGCACCTTCCTCCCCGGCACCCGAATAAATATGAAAACCCTCCTTTATCGCGAACTGCACCCGAATCTCATTCCCCTTCCTCGATGCTGTCACGACTACCGGATTCTCCTGTTGTACTCCTCCCCGACTTTCCACCTTCTGCCCCGGGAGTCTCATTCCTCGCTCCTTGTCAACAAATTTATACCCACATGATTCCGTAAAAATCAATCGTCCTCTCGCTCCATTCAACCACGCACTCCATTCTTCCGCTGTTGAAAAATGTTCCACCGAATAACGATTCAACAACCGCTCTCCCCTCTCCCTCTCTTCTCTCGCCCCCCCCAGCAACCCGATAGCCTTATCCAACAGTCGTACGTCTCCCACCGCGATACCCAATTGTTTCAAATCCTCGTCCACCGTGAAAGAAAAATCACCCGTTCCCCCGTAAAAATAATCCATATTTTCCTCCAAGTAACGACGATACGCTTCCACACCCGGACACCCGACCCGTTCCCCCTCTTTCTTCAAATAATAATTCAAATACTCCTCGTACCCTCTTACCTCCTGACGTTGCGGCCATGCCTGACTCATCAAATCACCCGGTACCTCTTTCCCTGCGGCATTCAGATTCTCCACCTCCTGTTTCAACTCCATCAACTTCTCGTTATAAGCCTCCCTCGAACTCACGTATCGGTTGAACGCATCCCGGTCGAACAAAGCCAGTTGTTGGCGCAACTTATTCCTCGTCACGTAACCATTCTCGTACTTTCGGGTTACAGGCACCTGCCCCCCGTAATGACTGATATAACATATCGCGTTCACGAACACCCGTTGCGCGGCCTCCGTCATGTAACCCGGATCGGCAGCGAACCCCCACATGAAAAAGTTCCCGTGCCTCCCGATAGACACCGCATCCCGTTTCTTATCACTCACTCCTCCCGCTATTCGTTCCCCATCGCCATTTTCCTCGAATCCATCACCAAAAGCCACGAGCCCCTGTCGATACCGATTCCGTCCTCCTTCGCGATAACCCTCCGTTTGCACCCGCCACATATCCATCACCCCGGAAACCATCACCCCTTCCACCCCGGAAACTGCGGACGAGGGGGCAATACGTCTCTCATATTTCAACTCGACAGGCAAAGGTTCCTTAAAAATCGGGTGATCCACGCACAAATCATACCCGTGAGCATCCAGACAACGGCAAAACCAGTTCAGCTTCAACCCCAGAGCCGCCCCAAGAATCCCAGCTTTATCCCCCACGAACAGAGTCGGTTTACTATACTGATCCGAGAAATAACGGGCCGAGAACAACTCTTTTGTATCCACAACATTTTCCAGCTTCTTACGCACACTCTCGGATAACAGATCAAGATTCAAAGAGTTCGTTTTCGTACTTTTTTTCCCCGGTACAACCGCTTCCGGCACCGCATCAAAAATAATCACATCATAATCCCCGGTCATTTCTTCCCGGTAATCCCGCGCATCCACGGTCCCGACCTTGACAAAATGCGACTTCAACAACTTCTCAAAAGCAGGCATACGCCCTCTCATATCTTCCTCGTAACGACTTTCCGCGATACCCGCACCATGAGCAAAATTCATCGGAGGTAATCTCTTGCCCGGATCAATCCCGACATACAAGACACGAAGATTCTGTTTATGGTCTGTATTCTGGCGGCACCCATTGACCGCCAGAAATAATACTACAGACATCAAACATAAAACACACCTTTTCATCACGATTATTTTTTAAGCTTAGCAGCCAGACTTCTAAAGTATGCCCCTTCTCCGGCATCCGGGTGAGATTTTCCTAATTGTTCCAATTTTTCCTTCATCTCCCGGGTATGCATTACCATCACCATACTATATTCATCGGATTTCGACTTTCCCTGCACCTCTCTCATACCCTCAACCATGCCTTTCACGTAAGAATATTGCATATTTTTCCGATGAACGCTTGTCACTCCCGAAACCTTATAATCATCAAAAATCATCCTGTCGAGATCAGCGAAAAACTCCTTCACCGAATAAGCGTCCTTCCCTCCGGCAACTTCCCCCCGAAACAATATTTCGATATTCCCCTCCTCTAATTTTTCTTTCAGCCAAGAATCAGCAAACCGTCTTAACATCTCCTCGGCGGTCAACCAACCGTTTTGCACGCTAAGCTCACTATTATACCACGTTGGAATACCTGCAAACAAGTAACGATTCAAAAACTCCATTGCCTCCTTTTGTTCCTTGCGGGATACATAAGACACGGGGCGTTCGTCACTCCCTTTTATCACGGGAGCGGTATACCGCCCGCCAATCAATCCTCCGACATTCTTCAAATAATCATTATACAAGGAATGTACCTGGCTATACATACCCTTCAATTCTTCCCATGACTCCCCGTCTGTTTTAGCTGTAATCTCTTCTAACCTCGGGTATATCCTTTCCAAATTTTTCATTCCCAATTCGACCACCGCAACACGATCTTTCCCCAAATCGCCCCGGGTCCCCAGGGGATCTACTTTGTCATACCCTCTATACCGCAAAACTTTAACTTTCCTTACGGATTGACACAACTGATCCAACACCTTCTTGTCCTGTTCCGGGTCAGGCGTGGCGGAATATTGCTTATATCCCCACGTGATAGCCCAACGGTCGTAGGAACCGACACGGGGAATCAAATCCTTCACATTCACCCCGTCACCCGGCTGCACGGCATAATTAAAAGGCAATTCGTCCGTCACGGAAACGGTATAACCATTCTCTGCAAGCCATTTCGGATCTCTCATCTGTTTTGCTGTAAAAGCCATACTAGCGGCATAATTGGGAAGTAAACCAAAAACTTTCGCCACTTCAGAAGACACCCTATAACGCAATATATCCATAGCCAAAGCCTCGCAAGCCCTATCATTCACGATACGCTCGTCAACCATCCCGCATTGCAACAGATAATTTGCCATTTCACTTTGTATAAAATAGTACGATATATTCAAACGGCATTTCAGGATTTCACCCGTTCTCGGATGCGCTAAAATTGAAGAACTTATACCCCCGCTAGTAGGAGAACAAGTCACAACAGCATCAGCCAAAGCCAAATCAACCGTTTGATCCGCATCTTTCACTTGCAATGCCCCCTTAAACCCAGCCTGCTCAAAAGCCACCTGCCACGCCAATATTCCTTCCCGAATCGCCGGGCGAAAACGTTCCGGCACCTCCTGAGATATATAAAACACAATCGGCTTTTCCGGGGCTACCAACTGGTTGCGCTCCACGAGAGCTTGATCCTCCGGGGCAATAGAAAGATTCCACTTGTATATCAACGACATTTTCTCCACTCCTTGCGGATTACGCCCGTAATCCAAGTAACTCAACGTCCGATAGCCAACCCTCGGATCCGCGTAACGTACTACCATGGACTTCTCCGGCAACACCCGGATAATACACGCCATCTCTATCGGAGTTATTCCCTCCTTTCCCGGTATGCCCATGAATCCCTGCTTTGCGAACGAGTGAACCCGCACGACAGAAAACTTAACCCCGTCTTCCAACCTCTCCACTCCCGTCACCTCGCATTTAGAAGCATCTATCGCTCCTCTCTCCGCACTGCCGAACCACTCCGGACTACTCTTCACCAATGCCGTGATATCAACAATCGGACTTTTCCCATCCGCCCCGTATGCCACAACATTATATAAAAAATCTACCGGTTCCAGCACCCGTTCCGACATCAGTTTATACATCCCCGAAGTCGTATCGGACACCCGTTCCCCCAGTATGCCTTTCGACAAAGACACCCTATGTCCCGGTTCCATTTTAAATACAACAACCCCCAGCCCTTCTGTCAAAGTATAAGATAACCCAGTGCCGCGCACCACGCATCCCGACAAAAACATCTCCCGTCCCAGCATCTTTACCGGAATCTCCAGATAACATTTATCCCCCATTCGGTAAACAGGCAAAATTCCATCCGTTTTTTCTACTTCCGCTTTATTAAAAGCCGAAAACACCATCGGTTCTTTTCCTTGCGCGAAAACGCCAACCGACAATACCAACAATACTATACTTATCAAATATCTTTTCATAACCAATCACTTAATCGTAAATCTGAAATCATAAATCTAAAGTTCTACAAGGCTCTTCCAATAAGCTTGTGTCAAATAATTTTTACTCTTTTCTGCCGCTTTACGGGCATCAGCCTTCACTCTCTCCTGTTGTTCAAAAATCAAAGAAGTAATAGCCGGATAATCCACGAAAGTACGCTCCATAGCCTTTTTCAAACCACCCAAATACATACGTTGCAACTCTCTACGACAAGGATCCACGGGTTTATAATTCAACGCTTCCGTGAAAATCATCCCGTACAAATCATCCATGTACTCCCGCAAACGATAAGAATCTTCCGCCATTCCTTCGTCATCTGAAATACTCAAGAAAGCCCCGACCAATTTCTCGCACATCATCCCGTACAACATCCGCATAACTCTCACCTTATTCATCCCGGCTATATCCGTCAAACGATCTTCAAACAACCATTCCGGGGCATGGAAAAAATGTTTATCCAAGAAAGCCAAAGCCTCTTTTTGCTGCTCCTTACTGGCAGGAACGACCATGCCGCTTCCCTCCGAACGCAACTTATCACACGTGAACCGTCCCCCGACATTATTCACCACGTGAGTGATATATTTCAGATACTGGTCACACAAACCCTTGTACATCTCCACCTGTACCGAACCGAAAGTATCATCCCCTTCCGTCCACACCTCCACGTTCTTCGCAATTCGCTTTAAATTCTCGATGCCCAGTTCATTTGCTTTCATATTATTATCTCCCAAATCCTCACTTTGCATCCGGGGATCACTAGGATTGTATTCGCTACCAAAAATCCGACGTTCATTCTCGTTCCTCTGCCGGGTCGTCCATGCCTGTAAATAATCCTTCTCCTCTTGCTCATCCTTCATCTCCGGGAAATACCGGTACCCCCACTCAATAGCAAACAAATCATATTCCCCCATGCGCGGCACCATATCATCCAGCGCAATCCCGTCCCCCGGTTGCGCCACGTAATTAAAACGCGCATAATCCATAATCGACGCAGTGTGCCCGTGCTCCTTCACGTAATTCTTATCCCGGATCTGGTCAATCGTGTACGTCGTACTGCTGTAAAAATTATGACGCAAACCCAAAGCATGGCCCACTTCATGAGAAACTAGGTATCTCGCCAGCCTTCCCATCACCTCTTCCGGGAAAGGAAAACGATGAACCCGCTCGTCAATAGCCCCCGCTTGTGCGAAATACCATTTCTGCAACAACTCCTGCACGCAATGAAACACAGATATACGGGCACTCAAAATCTCCCCCGTCCTCGGATCACTCGTTTGAAGACCGAGAGCGTTCCCGATTGGTGACACCTTATACGAGATAATCGAGTGACGGGCATCTTCCGGCAAAAAACTGGGATCTTCACCAGGACGGGGCATACGTTTCGCCATTATCGCATTCTTGAAACCCGCCCGCTCGAAAGCCTTCTCCCAATCCTTCACCCCTGCAATCAAATGCGGGATCATAAACTCGGGAATATCATAGTCAATATAAAAAACGATCGGTTTCCGGGGTTCCACCAATTCGCCCCGCTTATATTTTTCCATGTCTTCCGAACAGGGTTCCATCCTCCAGCGGCAAACATACGCAGCCTCTTTCGTCCTCAACGGATTCCCGTACTCCATCCCCTTTACCACAAAATACCCGACCCGCTTATCTTCGTACCTCGGTCGCATCCTCTCCTCCGGCAGCAAGCGCAACGATACCGCCAACTCCCACTCCGTCGGATTCTGCTTCACGTCATTTTTTGATTTACTAAAAGATGACAACTGCGGTGCCGCACCCGCCCCGTAGCACTTGATCATCCGAAAAATCACGTTATCCGGGAACACGCGACATCCCGCGATACTCGCCCGATCCGCCTGATACGCCCCTAACCCTAGGGTCGATTTCATGTCTTTCATCGAAAACACGTTATTATCCGTCATCAACACATCTGTCATGTCAATCAACACGCTCTCCTTTCCCCTCGCTTTCACGTCAAAAATCATCGTGACCGATCTTTTCCCCACCGCCTGCATCAGGCGATATATCTCGCTCGTCGTGTCCTTCATCCATTTATCTCCCTCCGGTTCTATCAAACGCACTTCATTCTCCCCATCCTGCACAAAACGAATCAAACGATTTGACAACGGGTCCCCCGCATACCCCAACAACTGGGTAGAAGCCCTCTCGTTCTGCGCCGACCCTTTCGCCAATACCTGCATTGCCAGAATATCCCGCCCGAGCAACGCTCTCGGTATCTCCACGAAATACCGCCCGTCCTGCATACGTTCGTGCCGTCGGTTTCACGAACTTCTCAATAGCAACAACCTCTTTTGCCTTTGTAATACTTCCTGTTTCCGGTAAAGAAGCCTCCCGATTTTTCGGCTCCTGCGACTTCTTCATCTGTCCGGCCCCTTCTGCCATGCACACGCCTAAACAGCACACGCTCAACCCAATGATCCTCAAAAATCTTTTCATACTATTTGCAATTTAAATACAACACACTCCCTAAGCACCGGAAATCCCGGTACTCCCGAATAAAACATACAAACAGGGAGCCGAAAAGCCTCTCGGCTCCCTAAAAACTATTTATCTATTTCTTGCTTAAAACGTTCAACGATCCCTTTCATGATCTCATACTTCTTGATACAAAACGGATAGTCTGCATACAATTCTTCAAATTTCTGCTGTGTATAAGCATACACGGCTGCGACATATTCCTTTACATCCAAAGCATCACTGATGGTAGTTTTTTGCACAAAAAGTGTCGGCGCCGGTTTATACCTTCCCACGTTTTTCCATTCGAAAAAACCTAACTCTTCGCACTCTTTACTAAAATTAGGGTCAATGGGCGCACCCGTTGATGCAAATCCCCGATACATAGTGCGATAATCTCCCCCGGCATCCTTTGTCACCTTATAAAAATCCTGTATATCATCATTATAATGCTCCATAAGTGCAGGTGCCACATTTTCAGCCACAATCATCCCAGCCCAAAACGCTTGTTCATCTTCATTCATTCTTGAAATTTCAAACAATCGCCCGGCAACAACCCCCATCATACTTCTGTAACTATACGCGGTTTGCATATTATCCGGCCAAGATTTAGGATCCGCCTTCCAATCGTAATCAATCGAATACAACGTATCCACCAAAAAAATAGAATAAGGACGATACAATAATTTAGCGGGCAAATTAGGAATAACACGATCCCGGATCAACTCGACAGCTTTCAACATATTAGCAGTATCGGACGACAACACGAAACCCGCTTCCCCCAATTGTGAAGTAATACTGTAACCGACAACAAACATCTCGTGATGAATAATTGGCTCTCCGTATGCATCCGTTCCGCGGACTTCCGTTCCAATCGTGTCATTCACAAAAATAGGTAATCCGCTTTCCCGATAAACCTGATATGCTAATTGATTAAATCGTCCAGGCTTATCTTGAATCTCAAACCAATTGGTCCTCTCTCCATTCCAAGACAAATCATCTTCCTTATCGCAACCGACAAACGAAAGAACACTTAGAATCCCGTATACTATAAATTTATTTTTCATAACTATCCTATTATATCATTAAATAGCCTCACGATCTTCTCGTTCCGGATTATCAACCAGTTCGCCCCGGTTAAATACAATCTCGTATCCGGGAATAGGCAACACGTAAGCCCGCTCCTCCTCGTACCGTTTCAGTCGGTACGTACCATTCGGAATCCCGTTAGCATTTGCTGCCGTTGCGGGTAAATAAGACACATGGTCAATCTCCTTCGATTCGGGATACTTAACACACACGGCATAGCGACGCAAATCAAACCAGCGCTGACTCTCGAAGCACAATTCCCGACGACGTTCATCCCGAATAAATTCCACCAACTCCTTACCCGATAAACCATCAATTGCCGGTATTTGCCCCCCGGCAAACCGATTCTCCAACAACTTCTTTATCGGTGTAATCGCATCCCCTCCCAACATCGCCTCGGCTTCCGCTTTATTCAAATACGCTTCCGCCGAACGGATTATAAAACAGTCAAATGTCGTCATATCAGCCAGAACATCTGAAGTTTTCCGTACAAAACGATAATTACCATTAACTTGTGACTTCGAGAAGAAACCGGTTAACCGCAAATCCGTCACCTCCGGATACTTGGTATACAAATCGCACAACTCTTGGGACACGGCATATCTTCCTATGCTTGTTTTATCAAACATAAGATACGGACACCCGTTACTTCCCTGGGTAAACAACACCTCCGGTGACTGGCTGGTATTCATATATTGAGCTTTCGTAACCCTCAATTTATCCCCAGGCACTCCTATCGTTTCTGTCAAGTCGAAATCATTTAAATTTGATAAATGAATTCCAAGCTTCATTACCCGGTCACATTCATCAGCGGCCAACTGCCACTCGCCCATGTAAAGGTATACCCGGCTCAATAATATACGCGCAGCCGCTTCGTTAACCCGATAAACTGTCGGTTGTTCCACTCCGGTCAAATTCTCGGCGGCATCTTTCAAATCTTTTACAATCTGATTGTAAACCTCCGCTATTGAATTACGGCTATAATATTTATCATCCACTTTTTCTATTAATTTAAGAGGAACTCCCGGATCTGTTTCAGCTGTCGCTTTCACGTAAGGATTCGCGTAAAAATTAACCAGCAAATAATAATAAGCCGCTCTCAAAAATTGAGCTTCTCCCTTAATCCGGCGTTTGGCACCTTTCGAATCTTCTGAAAATTCATCCACTTGCGAAATGATAACATTCGAATAACTGATGTGCGCGTAGAGCTTCTTCCAGTTCTCGTCATCGTAAGGCACTCCTTTTTCATTTTGAAACGGGACCTTGCTCCATTCGTAAAATGAACGTAAATATTCACTGGGATTACCCGAATTCCCGACAGAATAAGGTCCCGATCCAAATTCTTGAATATCATCATCCATCACGTTGAGCCACATATAGTATACTGCATTAGCCTGTCCCGAAGAAAAAACAAAAGAAGGATATCCTTCATGCTTCATGTAGCCATTACCAATCAGGACCTCATCCATATCCTCCAGCGAAGAAGCATACACCAAATCCTGAGAATATTCCTTCAGAAAATCCCCGCAAGAAACAAAACCGAGACATCCTATAATTAAATAAATTACTTTTTTCATCTTTATTCGCATTTAGAAGGTTAGGTTAATCTGGAATGAATACATCGGACGTACAGATAAATTTATCAAATCCGAAGATCCCGATTGCGTGGGATCTTGTCCTTTCAACTTTTTACTGCAAAATGTATAAAGATTAGATCCGCTCAAGTTTATATAAGCCGATTTCAGTGCAAGCTTACTGCAAAAACGCTGTGGAACCACGTATCGCAAGGATAATCCCTGCAATTTCACGTAATCGCCGGAAACCACACGCAAATTCGAATAATCATACATCGTCCAGATATTATCAGCAAACTCGTAACTCTTCCCAAACCAGAATTGTCGACTCAACGTATTCTCGAACTCCTTCTGTGTCAACAAACCGGGAACATTTGTATGCAACTCGTCTCCCGGACGCTGCCAACGATTCACAAACTCCCCGCGCATATTCGTTTCCGGTCCCGGTGCGGCACTCGTCGGCTTATTATACATCTTCAATAAACGAATCTTTGACCCTACACTGTACGAAACGTTCACCGAAAGCCCCCAATTTCTCCAACCGAAATAATTACTGATACTTCCTTGTAAAAAGGGTTCCCGGCATCCGGAACGCTCCATAACGGCCGCAAACACCTCTTCTTTGTCCATACTCGTGTACAAATCATGGGTACTCACCTCTTCACCATCGACCATCGAAGTTTCCTCCGCCCCATAGAACATCGGACGACCGTCCTCCGGGCTCAACCCCTTAAACTTATACGAAAAGAACGTGTTGACCGGACGTCCCGCTATCTGCACCGAACCATCCAGGTAATTTTTAAAAGTTATTTCATCCTCCAACACCTTATCTTTCTTTTTCAGTTTATCCACCAATTGATTAAACACGGAGCCAAAATTCGGATCAAAACGCCAAACAAAACCACGGCGTTCTCCATTTATACTAGTAGCCGTGTTAATCGGTACAAAATTCAATGACAACTCGTATCCTTGATTTGTCAACGTTCCCTTGTTCACCGAGTATTTCCCGGTACCGTTAATAAAAGACACGGTTTTACTCATAAAAGCATCCGTTGTCTTCCTGTAATAATAACCCACGGTACCGTTCAACTTGTTATTAAAGAAAGAAAATTCCACGTCAGCATTCAAGGTTAAAGTCTTCTCCCATTTCAAATCAGGATTCGGGTAATTCTGTATCTCCGATTTATACTCCTGAAAAAAATTATCCATTCCCCCCTTCTTAATAATCAAGCGGGGAGACTCCTGCGCTGACATATTTCCCTGGTAACCGAACGACAGTTTCAACGCCAACGTATTAACACGAGTCACATTCTTCAACACGTTCTCATGCAAATTCCAACGCCCTGAAACAGACCAGATCGGTAATAAACGTTCGTTACTCTTATCTCCAAATTTATTCGAAGCATCTATCCTGGCATTTGCGTTAAGAATATACGAATTCTTGTACACGTAAGAAACAGTCCCTATCAATCCGACCAAACGCGTCAGATTATTTGTCAACACCCCACGGGCACTGGCATCCGTCAACAACCAATTATTATACGCCGTGTATGGATTATCTTTATTATAAATCTCATCAATAATCATTCCTCGATCAGGCATATACCCCCTGCGAGTAATTGAAAAACCATCATAAACCGAAGAATTTAATTCTCCGATAAGAGAAGCCGTCAACTGGTGAATATTACCTGCATCCAAAAAACTATTGAAAGTCAACTGACCACGCAGATTATAATTCTCGTTTCTCGTATTCTTCAATCTCAATTCTCCCCCCTTAGGAAGCTCAGAGCTGCCAACAGCAATCGCCTTCGTGTGTACGCTCCACTTCCTTTTCTCCGCCGCATACCAGGATTTTTCACCAAAATAAGTATTATCATCCGTATGAGAAACGCCATAGGAAAATTGAATGTCCGCCTTCAAATAAGAACATATTTTATACCCCAATGCGACCGTCAGATTCAACTGATCCGTATTGATCTTATTATACGAGTGATCGCGTTCATTAAGAATACTAAAGGGTTGATCGTAGGTTCTGTCCCCGCGCTGATAAAACCAAAGAGAACCATCATCATTATAAGCTCTCACACTCCGGCTGGTATTATAAGCATAGCCTGTAAGCCCAACTTCCGTGGGAGTATACTCTTTCTTTTGCAAGTTCCCGGTTAACGAAAATTGTACCGTAAAATCACTATAATTCAAATTTATTTTCGCCAACCCCGAATAACGCTTGCTCGACTCCTTACGAATATTACCGTTTTCATCATTGTACCCCATCGAAGCGTAATAACGTATGTGATCCGTACCCCCGGAGACACTCAACGTGTGATTGTTAGAGAATGAATTTTTCATCAATATATCCAACCAATCCGTATTGCAAGTCTCCATATCCCGCACTTTCTCGTTAAATTCCCCGTAACTAATCACCCCGTTATACAAATCCGATGCGGCAGCCTCGTAACCGACCCAACTACTTAAATCTCCAATTTTCAAGCGTTTATCCACGATTTCCCTCGATATATCAATCCGCTCTTTAGAATTCATCACATTCACCGCACGATCCGTGTAATGAGGCCGACGACGTATAGAACCGCTTACCGAATAAGACACAGAAGGAGCCCCCACCTTACCCTTCTTCGTGGTAATCACGATCACGCCATTAGAGGCCTTCGGTCCGTAAATAGCCGTCGCGGAAGCATCTTTCAACACGTCGATCTGTTCAATATCATCCGGGTTCAAGCCGGAAATTGCGTTACCCAACAAATTCACGAAATCAAGATCATTAATTTGAGTAGGATCCACGTTCACCGGATCGGTCAATATCACGCCATCCAACACCCACAACGGGGCCGTAGACCCCAGGATCGTTGATGTTCCCCTGATCTTCAACTTCGGAGCAGCACCCACCTGTCCCGAATTCTGCATGAAAATCATACCCGGTACATGGCCCTCCAACATCTGATCAATCGTACTCATTCCCGGCATCATAATATCATCCATCTTCAACGAGGTCACAGAACTCGTCAAATGCCGTTTGTCCACGTTATAATATCCCGTCGAAATCACCTTTACCTCATCCAACTCCGTGGCGTCCTCTTCCAGAGTCACCTTCATCGGTTCACCGAACTTCACGGGAATCTCCAACCGCTTCATACCGATAAAAGAAAACACTAGCAACGCATTGTCCTCCTTGGACATCAAAAACTTGAAATTACCTTCCATATCTGTGGCCGTACCGACTGTCGTGCCCTTCAACAAAACGGCGACACCGGGAAGCGTGTTCCCTTTCTTATCCGTCACCCGCCCGGAAACCAACACCTTCGTATTCTCGAACTTCTCCGCACTCTTCTTGATCACGATAGAAGACATCTCGAACTTGTACTCGAAAGGAGTACCCGCAAACAACCTAGACAATGCGGAATCCACCGCCACGTCCCGCACGTTCAAGCTCACGCTCGACATAGATTTCAACTGATCGGCATTGTAGACAAAATTCAATTTCGTCTGCTCCTTGATCTGTTTAAACACCACTTGAACGTCAACTTTATTCACGTTAATCGTCACTTTCTGGTCTTGTGCCGAGGCCCAAAAAGGCAAACCGATCAGCATCACCAGAACAAATCCCCACCTACTACATAGAAGTTTTATCCTACCCGAACATAAAAAGTTCGGAAAAATAAAACACTTTCTGTTTTTTTTCATAGATTTGTTGATTAATATTAAACATTATGGATGTACACACAACATCCGTTATCAAACCGTAGGTTGCGTCAACAACTTACGGTTTTATCTTGAATCACTTACCGTGATCGTATTTCCCTTCAAATTAAACCGGACGGTAGCCGTCTCCCCGATCAGATGAAGCACATCCGCCACATCCGTGAACCGGGCTATAACACCCGTGAATCGTTTGCCCTTCACGTCATCATTAGCATAGAAAACCTCCGTGTCATACCACAAACACAAACGATCCATAATCTCCTCGATCGTCTCGTTTTGGAACACGAACTCCCCAACCCGCCAAGCCGTGTAATAGTATGTATCCACGTCACTCACCTCCACGTCCTTACCTTGCACGTCAAATTTCGCCACCTGATTCGGTTTCAACAAAAATTCCTCACCCGTCGATTTCACCCGGATACCAACCTTCCCCTCGACCAAAGCCGTCTGTACCGTTCCCCGGTAATGCGTGTTCACGTTGAACGAAGTCCCGTAAACCTTCACCTCCATATCGTTCACCACCACGCGGAAAGGACGGGTTGAATCTTTTGTCACCTCGAAATAAGCCTCACCCGTCAAAAACACGATCCTTTGCTTCCCGCTAAAAGCCACCGGGTAACGGATTTCCGTGTCAGAATTCAACCACACCCGCGTCCCGTCGGAAAGAGTCAGGGCGTATTCTCCAGCCCGGGGAACCGTCACTTTATTATATATCAATTCTTCCGTTTCCCGTTTCTCGTACACCAGTGATTTCCGTTCCGCTTTTGCCAAACTCCCCTCGATCCCGGTCTCCACGACACGAGTCGTATCCAAAAAATATGTTCGCCCGTCATTCAACTCCAGCACAACACGCCCGCTACCGGGTTGTACTCTTTCAGCCACAACCGACCCGGACATCTCCCGGCTCGTATTCATCCACATGCTAACAGCTATCACCAAAGGTAACACGGCAGCCGCAGCATACCACAAATACCGCAATTGTATCCGGCGCACCCGAACATTTTTAATCTCCCGGGCTTTCCGCATCATCTCCTCTTTCTTACTGTTCAGAACAGCCCGTCCCACCCCCTCCCACGGATCAGTCTCACCTCCACGCTTCGCTCGTTCGTAAAATTCTCGATGCCTGCCGGAAACCTGTAACCACTCTTCCAACTTCACCCGCTCATCCGATAACAAATCCCCCCGAAAACTCTTCGAGATAATCTCCCAATCAATATGTATATCTTCTTTCTTCATAATCATTTCATCTATTTCTTTCCCGAAATCACTATAAAGACAAACTCCTCTCCCGAAATGTTTACAAGAAAATCAATTATTTTTCAAAATACGGTCAGTTTTTTTCAAAAATAAAACCGGATCAAAAAATGACCCGGTAAAAATGCCTATCGGAGTTATAATAACCCATTACAATTTTTCTATCTCTTCCTTGGAAAGACCTGTTCCCTTCATAATCATCTCGACCGAAAGTCCTATATCCTTCAAGTTACGGGCAACTTCCAGTTGTTTATTTCTTTCCCCTTCTTCACGACCTTCTTCACGACCTTCCTCACGACCTTCCGCAAGTCCTTCTATTCTTCCCTCCATTCTTCCTTCTATTCTTCCTTCCAACTTTGCCCCATCCAACACGTCATTCTGAATCATCATAGCATTAATATGCTCGTCGTAAGCATAACGTTCCTCCTTACTCATATTAAAATAAGCCAGTTTTTCACGAGCTTCTTCCAACCCGGGAGCCTTCGTATCCGAACGGATAATACCAGTTTTAAGATATTCTATCCATTCTTCAAGCGGCGTCACCGCCACTTTATTAAACTCGTTCACCCGAATCAGGAAATATTCAGGGAATATCTCCGCCGGAAGCTTATGCACGATAACATCTTTCTCACGTGTGGTCACTTCCAACCGGTCGCCCGTGTGTACACCCGTGAAAGAATTCTGCCCATGATATAAGTAATCATTACCCTTGCCGATATCGAAATACAAAATACTTATGGAATAGATTTTCTTCACTTCACAATACCGATTTCCCAATGAAATATGTTCGGTAATAGCCTTTGCCACCCCGTAAAGAATACGTTCCAGATAGTACAACTCTCGAGTATTCTGTATTTCCACGATAATAATCTCACCCTTACTGTCTTTAGCTTTAATATCCACCCGGTTGAATTTATCATCAATCGCCATCTGGTTACTCTCGCTTTCAAGCAATTCTATAATTTTCACCTTCTCGCCCAACAGCACCGTGAGGAATCCCTCCAGAACCCCGAAATTAGCTTTCTGACGCAGTAATCTTTTAACCGCCCAATCAAAACGAATGTACCTATCCTCTTGTTCCATAATATTCTATTCTTTAATTACAAAGTTATGATTTTTTCCCGAACGGCAGACAAGAAACTGTATTTATTTCACACGCTCAACACTTTTCACTCAACCTGACCGCCACCGATGCATAATCACATCCCCAAACTCCCATTTATTTTCCAACAGGACCTCTATCTCCTCATTTACGGTCATCTAGCGCAACCTGTCCGAACAAAGCGAAAGCACGTTCCTTGGAAAAAAACTCCTCCGCATCCAGAAAACATCCTTTTTGACCGACTATTGCCCGAGAATTACCTGATTATTGACAGACTTAGCCTACACTTAACCGCCACCTAGCCGCCATTTCGCCGCCATTTTAGTGGGTTTTACGTTTATTTAACTTGACAAAAGCTCTTTTCAGATGTACCTTTAGAAAGTTTATAAAATAACAAGTGGGAACGAACGAGAAGGCATTAAGTAATATTTAATATTGATATATGGTACATTTCAAATCAGGCATATTCAAAGATGCTAACGGGACTTACAAAAACATGATCATCTACCAAATGAGAGGTGAAACCTACGGGAGAAAAAAACCTTCGTATGACGGGAATGCGGGCTCCCCGACACGTGAAGTACAAAACTCGCGCATGACTTCGGTCGTGACCCTTTTTCAATCAATCAAACACACGTTTCTAGTCGATTCATGGCGTTCGGATGCGCTTCGGAACAAAATTTCCTCCGGTTACAACTATTTCGTGAAAAAGAACATCAAAGCCTTCGGGGATAATTACAACGTGGGTGATTTCACGCAATTAACCCTTTGCGTGGGAACATTACAAATCCCGTTCGGGATGAAACAACAGCCCTCCCCCGCCGGGACCTGTTCTCTCACGTGGGAGGCCGCCCCGTGGATGTTACAACGCCGGGGCAAAGATCAACTGATCGCAGCCGTGATTTACGAAGACGAACCCTTCCGGGTCGAGATCATCACGAACACCGGAGCTACCCGACAAGACGGGGAAGCGACGTTCTCCGTGGATCGCTCCGATGTCAGGAACGTACACGTTTATTGTTTCTTCGCCAATGAAGACCGAGACCTGTTCTCGGAGAGTGTTTATTTCAACTTTCACTTTTAACCCGAAAATATGGCTATATTCAACTCTTCCATCTTGGAAGGAGCTTCTGGCTCCGTGGGAAACATCACGCTATACAAATACAAAAAGAAAAACGTGGTGAGAGCAAAGATCGTTTTCAAAAGGAAAAAGAAATCGGAATCCCAATGCGTGCAACAACTCCGGTTCAAAATCCTGACCCAACTGGCAGACACGTTTTGCCAGACAGCTATCGTGGGATTTCCCAGGGATTCGTGGTCGCAAGCTCGAAGAGCGTTTATCAAGCATAACCAGAAAACCGTAGAAATTGACGAAACCACGCTTGAAGCAACCGTATTACTCGAACAAGTGGTTTGTTCGGCAGGAAAACTAATTCCCCCTAACGTGCAAGTCAGCTTTCAGGGGGCAGACCGCTCCCTTCTCGTGAAATGGTTCCGGCAACCTTTATCACCGATAGCCAAAGACGAAGACGACTTGTATATTGCTCTTCTTGACACGAAAGAAAAAGATACCGCCATCTACCCGCTGGGGAAACGAGGAAATCCGGGTGAAAAGGCAATCAGTCTGCCCGAGGAGTTTACCCCGGCAAATTTACTGGGCTACACGTTTGCCATATCCTCACTGAAAACAAACACGTCCGATACAGCATTCGTGAATATCGAACGGCCCGAAACGGAATAACCTCACCGTTCCATGAACAACCGTCCCAAAGCACAGAGCACCACGACATAATCGTAACCGGAGAAGGCTTGCCTCAAACGTTCCATGCCGCGATGCAACTGAGCTTTCACGGTGTTCTCGTTCATAGCCAGCGATGCGGCAATCTCGCTATACTTGTATCCCTCCACGAAACGCAGTAAACACACTTCCCGACACTTGTCCGGTAGTTCGTCCAGCACTTGCCGGATTTTGACAAGCAACTCCTCATCCTCTACCATGTCAACATTCTGGGACTCGATGTAAGCTTCGACATACTTGCGGTTATTGCGATCCTCGATCTGGAGACTTTTCAAGTAATTCAGGCAACCGTTACGAACGGAAGCGAAAAGATAGTGTTGAATTGAAGATTTCAGAACCAGACGCTCGGCAGTCTCCCATATCCTCAGGAACACGTCCTGCACGATATCATGCGCCTTGTCTGAATCATAGATGTACTTCTCGGCGAAAAGATACAGCTTCTCGTAGTACATATCGAAAAGAATTGCCAAGGCAGACTCTTCCCGACGCTTTAATCCCATTAGCACATCATCACTTTCCATGTCGTACACATCCCGTTCCAAAGATTTACCAAACGCAAATATAAAAATAAAAACCGAGAATCAACATAAAGCAGAATGTATCAGCTCAGGCTACCGTGAATAAAACGCCCCGCCGGGGCATAGACCTTATAAACTTTTGACTAAAGAGGATGTGTCTAACAAGTCCTTTTTCTACAAAACAACTACCCCCTCCAGCTCCCCCTTACATAGGGGGAGAGTTGATAACCAAGCGTTTCCCCCTCCCGTGTAAGGAGGGGTTAGGGATGGTAGTTCTATATAAATAGACTTACTAGACACTCTCTCGATATCGCCGTTGGGAATATCGCAGATACCATATACATATCAACAACGAAACCACGGTTGAAAGAGGCGGAGCGAATCCCATGATAAACAAAGAAGAAGGATCTATCCGGCTGAACAAATATGATAATGGGATCCGGAATAAAAAAGTAGTGATCATACTGTGTATCATCGGAAATATGGAATTACCCTGCCCGCTGAAATAGGAGTTGAAACAAAACACGAAACTGACAAGAATACAATCAATACTGTATCCCCGCATATACTCCGCCGCCATCGCCACTACCGCCGGATCCTTGGTAAAAAACGCCGTGAGTGTTTCCGGCAGAAATTGCGAGTACACGCAGAACGCAACACCAAACACAAGCGCCATCGCGATGCCGGAATAGAGACATTTATTCATCCGATCAACAAGTCCCGCACCGTAATTCTGGGCCGTCATCGTTGCCACCGCTGACGACACCGCCATCGGAGGTAACATCGCAAAGACGATAATTTTTTCCACCACTCCCAAAGACGCCGAGGCGATTACTCCCATCTGGTTGACGATAACCGTGATAATCAAAAACGAAACATTCACCAACGCATCCTGCAAAGCAATAGGCGCCCCCAAGACCAAGACTTTACGGGACAGCACGCGACTCAACCGGATATCATGCCGGGTGAATTCGAAATGAAAACCCCGCCGATACAAAAAACAAAGGGCCGTTGCGAAACTAACCCCTTGTGCCGTCACGGTAGCAACAGCGGCTCCGGTGGGTCCCATGTGAAAATACCCGATCAGTACGAAATCAAGCACGATATTAATCATACAGGCCAACGCCACGAAATAAAGCGGCGTTTTCGAATCACCCAGCCCCCGCAATATACCGCACACGACGTTATACCCCACGATAAAAAGGATTCCTATCGAGCAGATCAAAATATAACTTTTCGTGTCGGCCATAGCCTCCACGGGAGTATGCATGAGCACGGCGATCTGCCCGTGGAAAAACGTCATAACCAAGGTCAGGATCACACCGACAATAGAAAACAACCACACCGAAGAACCGATCGTTGAAGCCACTTGCCGGTTATCTTTTGCCCCGGTAGCAATGGCGATCAACACAGTTGTCCCCGTTGTAATTCCGAGAATGATTCCCGTGATCGTCTGCATCACCTGACTACCGATTGCCACGGCTGCCACGCTGGCCGAATCATCGTATTGTCCCACGACGAAGAGATCGGCTCCCCCGTAAAGAGCCTGAAGTGCATTCGCTATTAAAAAAGGTACTGCAAATTGTAACAGCACTTTCGGTACGCTTCCTTGTGTCAAATCTAACTCTTTCATAAAGTTCTATCGCTCTATTATTCCAATTTTATTAAATTCCTTTTCCCATGAATAAAAATACCGGACAAGTTGAATGATCTCTACCATTCATCTTATCCGGCACTATAATTATTATTATAATCCCCTCCGATGAGGAATTTAAATATGTTCTCTTTTTCGCGGTGCGAATTTGGGCATTGTTTTTTTCATACCCAAATTATCATGCACTTTTTTATCTGTTTTTTTAAGATTTATCGAAAGTATCATCTTTATAATCTGCCCATTACTCGCTAACATGGCCCGACATAGGCTCGTTCCATCATTCCAGCCACTCGCATGTCACGTTCTCTCCCGTCTCCACCCCGGCCAGGTTAACAGCTGATCACTCTTCACCGTCAATAACCTGAAACAGACGGGGCAACACGTCTTCAAGTTCATCCACCTCATCCCAATTCTTACTGATATGAGGGGAATAAACGATCTCTTTCAACAACTGCCTCTTTTCAAGATCATTCAGTATCAAACTCTCGTATTTCCCCCTAAATTCCCTTTCCGGACATTTAGTCACGAAAGGAGCGTTGGCAAGACAATTCAAGGCCTCCACATCATATTCCTCCTGTTCCTCGGCAGTCAGCACTTCCACGAAAGAATCCGGATCTTCCAGAGTTTTCAGGTAACATTCTTTCCCGTAGAAAACGATGACATCCAGAAAATAATCAAAAACATCCACACACTCGTCATAACTGGTACATCCCATCAATATACTGGCAAGCCCCATGATCAACCCGTAATCGGCAGCCTCTTTATAAGCATCAAACAGGATTTGAAATTTGACGATGTCCTCCACCGAGTACTGTTCCAAAGTCCCTTGAATCAAACGGATTCCCTCTCCAATTGAATTTCCTTTCGAAATCCCGGCTTGTTCTATTATTTGCCAAAAAAGGTCTTTATTCATGATCTTCCAAATGGAAAGGATACGCACTGTTTTTCCACGGAGGATGCCAGCGGAAGTACATCACAGGCGGCAAATGTCATA
>ERZ838577.1480-NODE-1480-length-31258-cov-6.045765_pt1 | contig 31258 bp, 25 predicted proteins | sample MGYA00519682_ERZ838577 | MGnify/ENA primary metagenome ERZ838577 (study PRJEB31850, sample SAMEA3708838) | human gut metagenome | biome: human gut; feature: human-associated habitat; material: faeces | place: China | collected 2014 ...
TGGCAAACTTGTGCCATCGTCACAAAATGATTCATGTTTCCTCCATCTTGTTTTACTATATATTTAATAATTTTTAAATATAATGTCCAATTGTGATTATTAAGTCATTTTTAGTAGGTGTATAAAACTGCTCACAGTGGAGAAAGCAAAGGGGTACCAAGCAACGAAAGCCCCGGCCATGCGGAAACATGACCGGGGCTCGTGATAATTGGAATTGCCTTTCTCAGTATTCACAGATAGGTTGCCGCCGTGGGGCACTCCTCCGAAAGGAGGTTTTCCCCATGAGACACTTCCTCCGGGACGTGCTGGCAGCTTGGCTTGCCGCCGTTCTTGCGGCTGTGGCGGTTCATTTCATGAACCTCTAAAGCAGTTGCCCCGGTAGGAGGTGGATCTCTTACCGGGGCGAAGAACTTGGATTGAACAAATCCGGGGGACGTGCCCCACACGGGGCGGTGAGTGTTAGCGCACTTGCCGCCCTTCTTGTGTTTTAAGATAGCGACGTTTTCTACACTTGGCAAGAGCAACTCCGCTCCGCAGCCTTGCCTCCCCTGCCCGGGAGGGCATCCCAACAGGGTAAAAATGGAAAGGGACATCGGAAAAGGGTAAGGTTGGTAAGGCGTTTTTCAGAACAGCAATAAAAATTATTTATTCCAGATAAATATGAGTAGTACACCAACGGTAAGGAAACGGTAAGGTTAGGGTAAGGCAAAAGGTAAGGTGCAATAAAAACGGTGTGTTGCAGGATAGGCAAAAGGTAAGGTTAGGGTAATGTAAAACGGTAAGGTTCTTACCTTTACCTTACCCTTTTCTTACCTTTTACAATCTCTCGTATCACATACTATTTCAATATATTATATATAAAAATAAATTTACCTTACCAACCTTACCCTTTTCCGATGCCCCTTTCAAAATCTCAAGCCCTTTGTATCCCCGTTTGAAGTTCTTTGAGATAACTTATTTATATGTATGGACTATATCTATAACCGTCCATAGTTCTCTCCAGACGCAAAAAGCCCCCTGCCGGATGCGGACAGGGGGCGGACAGTAGGCTTTTTTGGGGGACGGCTAGGGACGGGAAACGGGCCGATGCGAGGGGCGGAAACGGACGACCCTGTGCGGGGGGATTTCCACCTCTTCCCCTGTTCGAGGATTGCGGCGCTTGCCTCCTTCCCTCCTGACGATGTGCAGCGTCCCGACGCCGCGCAGGATGCACCGCTCACCCTCGGCAAGCCCTTCCTCCAGACTGTCCAGCAGTGCGCCGACCAGACGCCGCACGCACTCCTGAGACAGGCCTTGGCGCACGGCCATGATACGAATGAACTCGCTTTGCGTCATGCTCGCTCTCCCTGTTTCGACTTTTTGAAGATCCAACATTTATAGGAACGGCTTTCGTGCTTGCTCCAGACTACCTTGTACTCCAGGAATTTATGCCTCTTGCTGTTGGGGAATAGTTTTTTAAGGGTGTTCAAGTCAAAAATCTGTTGCCCGGCGCTCCGGGATACCTCCAGAAAGTGGTTCAGGTTTACCGCGATGAGCGCGTCGTCCGCCGAGTGGTTGAGGCGATCCGGAGCGCCCTTTTCCTTTGATATGCCGTTGAGGTAGTCGAACTGATCCCAGAACTGCTCAAGTATGGGGTGATCGGCGCGCAAGCGGCTTTCCCGCTCCACGGCCCGGCTCAGGATGTAGGCGTCCAGCCCTTCAACGAACGTCCGATCCCTTTCCGGGAAGAGGAGCGCCAACGCATGGCCACACGCGGCCACCTGCGCATGGTTTTTAATGATGCGCTCGTTTTGCAGCTCGGAACGGGAAAAGCGGGCTTCAAGCTCCGCAAAGGCCGCCCGGTAGGTATCCAGCAGCATACGCTCGTTTTTCAGAGCCACACGGAGGAACCCCGCAACCGTGGCCGTCTTCTGTTGCTCGAACCAGCGGGCAATCTCCCTCGTGCCCGGGATGTGGTGTTTCTTGTCGGCGTGGCAGTGGACGATACGCTGCAGGAGGGCTTCCGAGCCGTCCACGCCCGCGTTCTGGGAAATGATCAAGGTTCCCTGAAAAAGGTGTTCCTCCGTGCCCGTTCCGCGCATGGCCACGCCGAGCGTCCCCGTGCCGCGGCCGTTGAAGAACGGCTTCATCTCGTCAAAACTGAACTGGCGCTGCTTGGCGTCCTTCTCGCCGTTGTCGCGGTCCGATTCGATGAGGACGACAGGAAGGTTCGACACCTGCGAAAAGGCGCGACGCCGCCCGGCCTGTGTCGCCTTCAAGAGGTCAAACCCCTCGTACTCGTCACGTCCGAGCAGCCGCCAGCAAAATTCGAGCAAGGTGGACTTGCCCGCGCCCGGTTCCCCGGTGAGTTCAAGGAACGGGAAAGATTTCTGCTCGTGCCGGATTTGCTGCACAAAGAGCGAGCCGAGGAAGAACGCGAGGACGGTCATGCCCTGCCAGTGGAACGCCCTGAAAAAATCGTGCAGCCAGCCGGGGTTGAACTCCCCGGTCGTGTCTATCTTGAAATTGGAAAGCGTCGTTTTGATGCCCGCTTTCCCGATTTCAAAATATTCATACTCGTTGAGCTTGATCTCCTTGCCCGCGCTGTAGGCGTGCTCATTGAAGACATACGCCCCGAGGCTCGGGACATAGCCGATATACGGCACGGAGGCGATGGTCGGGATGCGCGTACCGAGCCAGCGGTCCACCAGATACTTGAGGTTTCCCGCCGACCCTGTGAACGTGCCGCCGCAGGTCTTGGAAATGATGGCCTTGAAAAAGGACTTCGGGTCTATCAGGGCTTGCCCGTCCAGCTTGACGATCTCTTTGGGCATCCCGGAAGCATAGGCGATCTCGAACACGTAGAACTTTTCCCCCGAGATTTCGTTGTTCTCAATGTAGAGGAACGTGGGGAGGATGTTGGATATTTCCTTGAGGTCGCAGCACAGGCGGAAAATATCCCGCCCGTGCTCCGTGCGCAGGATCTCCAGCTTCATCTCGGGATCGTCCTGCGCTTCCTTTTCAAGGGTCTTCTGCAAATCCTCTTTGACCTCGGCGGAATAGAGCCGATTTCTAAAGTCCAGGGTGAACTTGGCCAGACGGTTTTTCCGGTATGCGTGGACGTATATGTGGTACGCCTTTTCGTCAGCCGTCTCGCACAGGTAGAGCGTGCCCCTGTAGAGCCCCGCGTCCATGAACTCTTTGGAGAGGCAGTCGGCGCGGTAGAGATCGTCCCAATCCCGGGCGTCCGGGGGGATGCATACCTCGGCCTTTTCCTCCAGCTCCCGCAGCTTCTCAACGAAACGCCGGGGCTTGTCCTTTTTCAGGGTGTCCCGGTCAAGGGCAACCGTCCAGACGATGCCCTTTCCTTTGTGTTCCTCAAAGACGTGGACGGGGATGTTGCTGGAAGAAAGGCTCGCGATCGCCTTGTAGCCTTTGAGGAACAGGGCGATCGCGTGAAAGATGCCCTCCACGATGTAAACGCGGTCGCCCTTTTCCAGCGTCTGGCCCGGGGGCATCCAAGCATCCCCGGCGTAGAGCGTGCCGTCCTGTTTCTTTCTGCCCCCAAAGTTCGCTTTCTGCTTGTCCGCCTTGGTCGCACCGATGAGCCTTTCCCAATATCGGCTGTGTGCGGGGTCAAGATAAAAGCGCACAGTGGGGAACATCTTCGTCGTGTTCGGGATCTGGTGGCTGGCCTGTTCGTACCAGCCCCGGATGCGCCCGAGGTCGAACCCGCGGTCGAGCCCGAGGTAGGCGTCCGCCGTCGCCCGCGGGTTTTCCTCTGTCGGGGGATACTTCTTGGCGAACTCGGAAAAGAGATCCGGCAAGAGGTTCCTCGTGCTTTCCGTGTAGCCACAGTTCACTTCCCGGCTGCACATGACCTGCCACGGTTCCGCCTTCCGGACGAACAGGCTTTTCTTTTGGCAGTTGGGGCAAACCCCTTCACGCAGGAATGCGCCTTTGTCACGGAAACCCAACGCGCCGTCCCGCAGCAGGGCTTGGACAACCATGTCCGAGCTTATGTCCTGCCTCATGACTGCCCCGCAAGGTGCCGTTCCGTGGCGCGCAGATCCGCGACAGTCTCAAGCGTGTCGGCAATGACTTGATCCAATTCCGTGATGATGCCGCGGATCTCGCGGGGTTCAAGGCGCATATCCTCAATCGCCTTCAACCCCTTGTCCGAGGCTTTGCCAAGCCGGGTATACAAGACGTTCAGCCGGATCATGAGCGCCGCACAGTCAACGTCCCGGGTCGGCGGTTCGCACGAAGTACGCGCCTTACCGTACAGGCAGTCGATGATGACCGTATTGCCGAGCACATTGCATAGGCGAGGGAAATCCCGGGCCGAGGGCAAATAGTCGTTGAGCCCGAAAACATGGTTCGAGTGGTGCAGGGTCCAGCCCATTTCCTGGGCTACCCGCAAAGGAGTCTTTCCACTCTGCATAATCGCCAGCTTAAGTGCATCTTTCAGATCCAGTCGCGCAACATCAGATATGAAATCCATATATAACCCCTTATCATTTTATACGGATGTTACGCGGCGTCGTTTTTGATCCTAGATTTGACCAGCTTCACGGCCTCCATGATGGACTCGTCAGAGACAGCCCCCGCCTGTCGCAGCTCCCTTATGACAGCGCGCAGGAAGACGACGCGGGCGCTGAGGATGCAGCGGAAAAGCGACGCCTTTTGAAGCAGAACGGCCCGCCCCCTGAATGCCCTAAACGTCCTCGGGTCAATGCCTATGTGCCGGGCCGCCCGGGAGTTGTTGCCATAGCCGTATCGCATGACTGCGATCAGATAGTGGAATGTTGTGTCTTTCATACCCCCACATATAGGAGTTCCACTCCTATATAGTCAAGGATTAAAACGCCGTATTAACTAGGAGCCTTTTTCCGTGTATGTATACTTCATGGAAAACACTACCCATTCTTTCGGAAGACATTTTGTCTCGGTTGTGGCCGCCCGCGTCGAGGCGTCGGGGATCAGTCATTCGGAATTCGGACGCCGTGTCTTTGGAGCCTCTGACGGGGGCAGAACGTGGCGAGCTGTGCGTGATCCAAAAGGCTCGGGAAAACCGCGGGTTCTCTTGCTTGATGAAGCCTACGCAATGGCCCGGGCACTGGATATGGACTTTCCGAGCCTTATCTGGACCGTGTTTCAGTCATTTCCACAGGAGGAAAAAGAGCAAAAAAAGGGGAGTTAATCTCCTATCTATATATTGCATTTTAGGAGTTAATCTCCTATATGTGCGGGCAGGAGGTATTCTCATGTCTGTAAGAGCTTTTTGCATCCCGTTGAAAGAGGCTGCGAAACGTATTGGCGTTTCACGCATAACCATGCGCAAATATTGTAGGGATGGAAGCATAGACGCCAGGAAGACCCCGGGAGGGCACTGGCGGGTTTCTTCCCTCTCACTTGAACTGTTCCAGCCTGGCAAGAAACGGATAGACGAAATTTGCAGGATGTTTGAGCATGAGTCTGCGTAAGCCCTTCAAGCGTGGCCCCGTCTGGTATTGCGAAGTCGACCGCCGCCGGGTGAGCCTGAAAACAAAGGACAAGGCCGAAGCCTTGTCCCGGTTCGCGGAAATCCGCAGGCGTTACCTGCAACAGCTTGCGGGGACGCCGATCCGTTCGGAATGTCTTATGACGATTGGTGACTTTGCCGATGAATATATGGAGTGGGCTCCAAAGGCGATCAAGTCTCCGAATACTGTCAACAATGCCTTCATCGCCCTCAAAAAGCTGCTTGCCATTACAAAGCGCTCTCTCCCGCTTTCGGATGTACACCCTAAGCATATAGATTTGCTCATTGCCGCCAATAGAGACCGTAAAAGTTCTTCAATAAACTGTTACATCAGATTTTCTCGAATTGTAATGAACAAGGCTGTAAGCTGGGGATACATTAAAGAAAATCCATTTCGCAGCGTAAAGTATCTTAGAGAAGATATTGAGCCGCCTCGCTTCATCCCACCAGATGAGGTCATGAGGTTCTTAAACGGGATTCGCAATATCGACAATCGTCGTCTTACAACGGCGTTTATATTCTCGGGGCGTCGCCGTTCGGAGCTTTTGGCGTTGCGTTGGGAAAATATCAGGATGGAAAAAGAGGAGTACTTTATCGAAAGCACCATATCAAAATCCAACGTGTCCAGATGGTATCCCATGCACCCTATGTTCAAGGCTGTCTTGCTCGCTATAGGGGAAAAGGAATCTGGGCCTGTATTTGAAAAATGGAAAAGAGTCACCTCCATCACAGCCGTCATAAAAAAAGAACTGAAAGCTGGCGGATACCCTGATCTGTCTCTCCATAAGCTCAGGCATACTTTTGCCACGTTGCTCAAGGAACACGGGGTTGATCTCGACACCATCGGGGATTTGCTCGGGCACAGCAACAGAAGCGCAACAGAAATCTATGCCCACATTACCCCCACTCGCCAGCGCACCGCCCTTTCTGCCATTCCATGCGAAGACATTGCGCTGGATAGCTGACCTTGAACTGTCCGCACGTTGCGGACAGTTCAAGGAAAAGCTACTCCTTTCCTCTTTTCTTTGTATCGATGAAATCGTATTTTTACATATAGATATATAGATCTCTATGTGTCGCTGAACACGCTGTATATTCCTTTAGGGAGTGAACCCCGTTTCTTTGCGTTGCTCTTGCCTTCCGTGTGCCGGAATGCCCGAGGATACAGTTCCCGTTCGACGTATTCCTCGGAAAAGGCTTTCCCCACCGCTTTGGGGTGTTCAAAAAGCAGCCTCCGATCCCTGTCAAAGAGCACAACCAGGGAGGCCCACACAGGCTGTTGCGGCGTACTCATAACTCCTTCCCACCGTTGTCGTTGCTGGTATTCGTTATTCCAGCTTCCTTTTTCACCACGAGTCCCTCCGCCCGTCAATGACAAGCTGACGGCGCCGCGCGCTCTTTTCATCGCCAGCCCCGCGGACGGCCCTTTCTCCGTCTTTCAGAGAGGGCTCATATCCTTCCATACGAATCCGGAACCCACCTCCTGAACCGGCCTCCCGGCCTTTTCCGGATACCGCTCTAACAAGGTGGTGACATGCGGCAACAGGCGTGCTACGCAGGGCGAGAACTTCAGGAGGGACAGGTCGTATGTCCGGATTCGGTGTTTTTCTGGCTATAGCGACGGCCTTTTCATGGGCCCTTGGGTGCGTCGTCCATACGACGGCCTCAAGGGTGGTGGGGATACCGGCGGTCATGCTCATCCGGCAGCCGCTGGCGAGCGTGGTGCTCGGCATCTTTTGCCTGGTTATGGGCGATCTATGGCTTCCGTCGCTGCATTTGTTTTGGCTGGCGGCGGCCTCCGGAGTGTTCGGGATCATCATAGGCGACGCCTGCCAGTACGCGGGCGCACTGACCATCGGCCTGCGTCCGGCGCAGGTGTGCCAATCGCTGTCCTCATGCTTCACCGCCCTGTTCGGCTCCATCTATCTGAACGAATATATAGGGCTGCAAGGCTGGCTCGGGATGTTCGTAGCGACGTGCGGGGTGATCCTCGTGGTCCTCTCCGAACAGCGGGACGCCCATAACCCTCCCGTATCCAGCAAACAGCGCAACAAAGGGGTCATCATTTCGCTCCTCGCCGCCGTCTTCGTCGCGCTCGGCATCGTCTTTTCCAAACAAGCCCTCCAGGAGGGCATCGGGGCGCTGCCTCTGGCTTTCTACCGCAACGCCATTTCCACTGCGGGCATCTGGGCGGTAGGCCTCGCCTTCGGAGCCATCCGCCCGGCGTTCGGGAACCTCAAGGCCAACCCCGGCATCCTCAAGCTTTTCCCGCTCGGCTGCCTCTTCGGCCCCGCCGGGGGCATCTGGCTTTCGTGCGTCGCCCTCGACTATCTTCCCGCCGCCGTCGCCGCAATGCTCATCGGCCTTCAACCCATCGCCCTGCTTATCATCACCGGCATCATGGAACGCCGCATACCCGCCCCCAACTCCATCATCGGCTCCATCATAGCCTGCACCGGGGCGGCAATCCTGCTGCTCCGATAACACAAAAAGAAGCGCCCTCATCAGGCGGATTCCGTTAAAACGGCCTCCCAAGGTGCCCCGCTCCAACAGCGCGGCACCTTTTTTCGCGCGCTGCGTCAATCCGTTCATGCTTTCCAGCGGCATTCCCGCCTTGAAACGTGTTCCCTCCCCCATACCTCATGAGAATCATTCAAATAATCATGGGAGTTCGCCCAAAACGGGCTATTCCTAAAAGAAAAGGGCTTCCTTTCCCCCATCAGTGCTTGAAGCCTTGACGTGATCCTTTTGCATTCAGGATGCCGTATGCCAAACAACGTATTCTCTACTGCATTGGCCCGTAATCCCTACCCATTCGACAGCCGTTCCTCTCGAGTGCGATCACACTGGCTCAGGGCGGGCATCGCCAAGCCACTCATCGTGGCGCTATGCCTGATCGGGGTGCCGGGGTGCTCCACATGGAGCGTGGGGCCTGATTTCGAGCGACCCGATATGCAAAACATGCCGGAAAAATGGGATGCGGGCGACCCGCAACACCCTCTCGTCGGCAATGTCTCTCTGGATACATGGTGGCAGAGCTTCAACGACCCCGCCCTGAACCAGCTTGTGACGCGGGCGCGCCTCTCCAGCCCCACCATCGAGGCGGCCCTGCTGAAGATCGTACAGTACCGCGCGCAATATGCCATTGCCATAGGCAGTTTCTTTCCGCAGACGCAGGAACTCACCGGAACATACAGCTCCGAACACCCCAGCCGCCGGTCCGCAGACGCGCCCCAACCGGGCGAGCCCTCGCAGCCCGGCACCATCCAGCAACTGAATCTGGGCTTTCAGGCGACGTGGGAAATCGACATCTGGGGCAAATACCGGCGCAACGCCGAAGCCGCCAAAGCCGCCCTGCAAGGCGCCCATGCGGGCTATGAACTCGCGCTCGTAACGCTCAGCGCCGATGTCGCCCAACAGTATTTCAGCTATCGCATGACGGAAAAACAGCTGGAAATCGCACGGCGCAACAGCTTGGCGCAGAAGGAATCCGTACGCCTGACCGAAGCCATGTTCCGCTTGGGAGCCTCAAGCGGGCGGGACTACGATCAAGCCGTCGCCATGCAGAAGAATACGGAAGCCGACATCCCGCAGCTGGAAGCACAGCTGATCACCAACCGCAATGCCCTGTGCGTGCTGCTCGGCATCCCCCCCGGCCCGATACCGGAACTGGCCCCGGGCTGGGTGCCGCAACCGCCTCAAACGGCTTCCGGTGCAGCGCTGGCGTCTTCCGTGCCCACAGCGGGGAAAACGCTTCCTCAGGGGGCAACGCCATACGCGGCGGAACGCACCGCCCAATCCTTTATTCCTCTGGACATAGCCATAGGCGTCCCGGCGGATCTCCTGCGCCGGAGGCCCGATGTACGGCAGGCGGAACAGGAGGCGGCGGCCCAGTGCGCGCGTATAGGCATCAACAAGGCGGCGCTGTTCCCTTCGTTTTCCATCAGCGGCTTTCTGGGATTCCAAGGAAGCGACGTCGGAGCCTTCACGCTGGGGGACACCTTCTCGCACAACGCCTTCACCGCAAGCGCCTCGCCGTCCCTGGTGCTGCCCTTCCTCAACTACGGGCGGCTGTACAATGCCGTACGCGCGCAGGACGCCGTTTTCCAGCAAAGCCTCGTCACTTACAAACAAACGGTGCTACAGGCATTGCAGGAAGCCGAGAACGCCATGAGTTCCTTCATCCGTTCCCGCCAGCGCCTGACCCTGCTCCAGCAGGCCGCCGAAGCCGCCGGGCGCTCCACCAAGCTGGCGCTTGAGCAGTACAACGCGGGCAGCACCGATTTTACCACGGTCGTCTCGGCCCAGACCACGCAATACCAGCAAGAAAACAGCGTTGCGGCGGCAGCGGGAAACACGGCGCTGCAAGCCGTGGCCCTGTTCCGGGCCCTGGGCGGCGGCTGGCAGCCCCAGCCCCTCCCGTTGCCCAAGGCCACCATCGACGCGATGAAAAAGCGTACCGACTGGGGCGGCATGTTGCGCGATATGGAAAGCGTCCCCGTTGCCGGGCAGCCCGAGATCCCACAAGCCGAAACGCACAGAGGTTACTGATATGCACAGCTGCGACTCCCAAACATCCCTTCGCCAAAATCCCGCCCGCGTGCCCGCATTCCTCCTGCCCGGACTGCCGGGGATCGTTGTGGCCTTCTGCCTTGTTCTGGCCGGCTGCAACGACACGCCGCATAAGGCGGAAACGGATGAACCCCTGCCCGTGGCCGCCGTCAAACCGGAGCGGCGGAACGTGCCTTTGCTGGTGGAAAGCACGGGGATGACGCAGGCCGTGCGCACTGCGGACATTGTTGCCCGGGTGGAAGGCACGCTGCAAAAAATAGCCTATGAGGACGGTGCGCTCGTGCAGGAAGGGGACACCCTGTTCGTCATTGATCCCACGATGTACAAGGCCAAACGGCAGCAGGCCGAGGCCACGCTGGCGGCGCAGAAGGCGGTGCGGAACAGGGCGGCGGTCGAATACGCCCGCAACCAGAAGCTCTACGCGGAACGGGCGGCCTCACAGGCCACGGTGGTCAGCTGGCGCGAACAGTTGAGCAATGCCGAAGCGCAGGTCACCGCCGCGCAAGCCGCCCTGACCCAAGCGGGCATCGAATTGGGATATACGGTCATCAAGGCCCCGTTCACCGGGCGCGTGTCGCGCCATAAAGTGGACGTCGGCAATGTGATCAGCCCGCAGACCGGAACGCTTGCCTCCATCGTTTCCCAAGATCCCGTCTATGCCAGTTTTACGGCCCCGGCGGACAGCATCCTGCCGCTTCTGAACAGCTTCGACGACGCCAAATCCATCCCCTTGGAACTGGCCGTCGGCGATGGGCCTTATTCCATCAAGGGGAAGCTCGACTACATTTCCCCGCAAGTGGACGCCTCTTCCGGGACGCTCGCCCTGCGCGGCGTTTTCCCCAATACGGACGGCAAGCTGCTTCCGGGCCTTTTCGTACGGGTTCAGGTCCCCACGGAGCGTGAGGACGAAGTGATGGTGATCCCCCGGCAGGCCGTGCTGGAGAATCAGGGAAAGTCCTTTGTATACGTCATCGCACAGGACAGCCGGGCCCGCATGGTCCCCGTGGCGACCGGGCCCGCCGTGGGCAGTGACCGCATTGCCGTCATCAGCGGGATTACCCCGGAATCCTTGGTTATCTATGACGGCATGGCCCATATCCGGCAGGGCATGGCCGTCACCAACACCGCACAATGACGCCCCGCCGCACGCTATCGGCACCTCCCCCCGCAGTATGAGGAATGTCCTATGTTTACACGCCTGTTCGTCCAAAATCCCATTTTTACCAACGTCATTGCCATCATTGCGGTCATTCTGGGCATCGTGTCGCTGACGCGCCTTCCCATAGCGCTGTATCCCGACATCACCCCGCCGACGATCGCCGTTTCCGCCAGCTATCCCGGCGCGGACGCGGAAACCGTGGCCAAGACCGTCGGCGCGCCCATAGAATTGCAGGTCAACGGCGTGGAAAACATGATCTACATGTCCTCCACCAGCGCCGATGACGGCACCTATTCCCTCACCGTCACCTTCGCGCTGGGGACCGATGTCAATATCGCCATGGTATTGCTGCAAAACCTGGTCAACAACGCGCTCCCGCTGCTGCCGCAGGTCGTACAGCAGCAAGGGGTCACGGTCACCAAACATTCCCCCTCCATCCTGCAGGTCATAGCCCTCGATTCCCCCGGCGGCTCCTACGACAACCTTTTTCTGGCCAACTACGCGAACCTGCAAATCGAAAACGTCCTTTCCCGCGTGAAGGGGGTCGGGCAGGTGCAGGCTTTCGGGGCCGGGTTCTACGCCATGCGGATCTGGCTGGATCTCGACAAGCTCAACTACCTCGGCGTGAGCGTGGACGAGGTCAATCAGGCCATCAGCCAGCAAAACGTCCAGGTAGCCGCGGGCAACGTCGGCGGCAGGCCCAATTCCGACAAGCAGGCCATGCAGTTGACGGTGCTCATGCAGGGGCAGTTGGACACGCCCACGGCATTCGGCGACATCATCGTCAAGACGCTGCCCGGCAACCAGATAATCCGGCTGCGCGACGTGGGCGAAATCGAAATGGGGGCGCAGTCCTACGGGGCGCAGTCCCAGATCCGCGGGGACAACGCGGCGCTCATCGCCATCTACCAGCTGCCCGACGCCAACGCCCTTGAAACCGCCGCCAACATCCGCAGCGCCATGGAAAAACTGTCCAAGGATTTCCCGCCCGACATGCGCTGGACAATGCCGTTCGACACGTCGCACTTCGTTTCCATCGCCGTGACGCAAGTATATCTGACCTTTGTGAAGTCCATTGTGCTGGTCATGCTGGTCGTGCTGGTCTTCCTCCAGAACTTCCGGGCGGCGGTCGGCCCGGCGGTGGTCATTCCCGTGACCCTCATGGGGGCGTTCGTTTTCCTGAACATCGCCGGTTTTTCGGTGAACATGATATCGCTTTTCGCGCTCGTGCTGGCGATAGGGCTCATCGTGGACGACTCGATCATCGTTGTGGAAGCCACCATGTCCCATCTGGAGCGGGGGCTGACGCCGCAGGAAGCCGCCCTCGCGGGCATGAGGGATCTGTTCCTCTCCATCGTGGCGGTGATGTTCGTCTTTGCCAGCGTATTCCTCCCGGCGGCCACGCTCCCCGGCATCACAGGGCAGCTGTACAGCCAGTTCGCGCTGGTCATAGGCGGCGCGGCACTCCTCAGCGCCGTTTTCGCCATCTCGCTCACGCCCACGGAATGTTCCCTGCTGCTCCGCCAGCAGAAAGCCGTGCGCCCGGCCTCGTTCGACGCCCCGCAGGGCGAACGGCCCGATTTCGCGGAAGACAAGGCCGACGTGACGACAGGCAATGTCTTTTGCCGGGTCTTCAACCGCGGGTACAACGCCCTGCACGGCTTTGCCATGCGCATTGTGGGGATCACCCTGCGCTCGCCCGCCATCGCCCTGCTGACGTACGGCGTCCTCGCCGCCTTTGCCGTCTGGGGGCTGATAACCCTGCCGCAGGGCTTCCTGCCCGAAGAAGATCAGGGGTATGTCCTTGTGAGCGCACAACTGCCCGACGCCGCGGCCAGCCCGCGTACTTCGGAATTGGCGGGCCGTATGGATGAGGTGTTCGCCAACACGCCCGGCGTGGAAACATGGGTCACCATCAGCGGCTTTTCCATGCTGGAAGGCGCGGCCCTGCCCAACGCGGTGACGGCCTTCGTGATCTTTGAAAGCTGGGCGAAACGCGGCACCAAACTGAACCAGTACGCCATCATGGACGAACTCTACCGGGGATTCGGCCAAATCCCCGAAGGGGAATTCATGGTCATCCCGCCACCGCCCATCATGGGCATCGGCAATGCCGGGGGCTTCGACATGATGATCGAAGACCGGGCCAGCCGCGGGCCTCAGGCTCTGGAGGCGGCGGTCCGGGCCTACGAGGAAGCGGCGGCGAAAGATCCGCGCCTTGAGCATGTCATGTCCCTGTATTCCGCCTCGACGCCCAAGCTCTACCTGAACGTGAACCGCACGCAGGCCATGACGGAAGGCATTGCCCTGCCGCAGCTTTTCACGGCCATACAAACGGCGTTCGGCGGCCAGTACATCAATACCTTCAGCAAATACAACCAGAATTATCAGGTGCGCGTGCAGGCCGCCGAACGCTACCGCAGCACGGCGGACAACCTTTTGTCCCTGCGCGTGCCCAACGGCAAAGGCGAGGAAGTGCCGCTGGCGGGTTTCGCTTCCGTCCAGCAGGTCAGCGGGCCGAGCATCGTGACGCGCTATAACCTCTACTCTTCCGCATCCATGCAGGGCAGCGCCGCCCCCGGCGTCAGCACGGGCGCCAGCATGAAGGCTATGGAAGAAATCGCCGGGCGGGTACTGCCCCAAGGTTTCGGCTACGAGTGGACGGGGATGAGCTTTCAGGAAGAGAAAAGCCACGGGCAGGCCGCCATTGCCGTCGGTCTGGCGATCCTGCTGGTCTACCTGATCCTTGCCGCGCTGTATGCCAACTGGATATTGCCCCTCGGCGTGCTGCTGGTCATCCCGCTGGCGCTGTTCGGCACCGTGGCCGCCATCATGCTGCGCGGCATGGACAACAATATTTATGTACAGATCGGGATGCTGCTGCTCATCGCCATGTCCAGCAAAAACGCGCTGATTCTGGTCTTGTACGCGCGCCGTTACGGGGAGCAGGGAATGACCGCCATGCAGGCGGCGCACAAGGCCGCGAGCGTCAGATTCCGGCCCATCCTCATGTCCTCGCTGGCCTATGCCGTGGGCGCCCTGCCCATGCTCTGGGCCACGGGAGCGGGCGCGATCAACCAGCAATATCTGGGGACGGCCGTTTTCGGCGGCATGGTGGCGACGGCGTTGCTCACCGTGCTGTACGCCCCGTTTTTCTATGCGGTGTTCATGGGCCTTTCCAGCAAACTGAGCGGCAAACGGACGCCCGAACCGAAGCAAGCCTGAAGCGGGGCCTCACCCAGAGGCTTCTCCCGAAATACTGGCAAGGGCGCTTCCCCTGTGCTCCGCAAGGCGAGAGCCATGCGCTGGCAAGGGAAGCACCCTTGACCTGAGCCGCGTTTCCTTTGACCGCAAGGCCGCCAACGGAACCGCTTGAAACATGGCGCTGAATGGGCCCTCGGGAAGTGAACTTTTTTCCTTGTAAAGCAAACAGATACCGTTCAAAAAAACCATATGGGAACCAAAGCCCCAAGCCTCCTCTCATAGGAAAAAGAAGAGGGAGCCATGCGAATACTTCTTTGTGGCCTCCCCTTCTCTCCATCACATTTCCGGAGCTTCCACGCTGACAAAGTTCCTACCATTCCGCTTTTCCTATCAGCCGGATGCCACAGCAAAGGTGAAGAAAACCAAAAGAGGGAAACCTCTCTCCAGAAAGGTTTCCCTCCATCAGGAACTCCGTACCGTTCCTTACCGGAAATTATTGCTTGGCGTCGTAGATGAACGCGATGATCGAACCGGGGTTCTTCATGTCGTTGACGGGGTTGCCGTCGTTGCCGAGAGCGTTGCCGCGCACGTCGGTAGCCACGTAAATGGTCTTCCCGTCGGGCGAAACGAGCGCCGAACGGTAGCGGTTGGGCGTATGGAAGTACTTGGCCACGTCGCCCTGCGCGGTCTTGCCGTCGGCATTGAGGGGTACACGATACAGCGCGCCGTTCTTGAGGCTGGTCACGAGAAGGGAGTTGCCCCAGCCGGGGATCGGGCCGTTCGCCGGGTAGTAGGCGACGCTCGACGGCGCGATGGTCGGCCAGCACAGGTAGGCCATGTCGCCGCAACGCCCGTCGCGGAAGTTGTACGAATTCGGCACGGTATAGAACGTCTTGATGGGTTCGCGGAAATCCTCGGCCTTCCACTCGGTTTCCTTCTGCTGCGGAACGCTGGCGGGAATATCGGTCGGGAAGTAGCTCTTCGCCAGCTTTTCGCAATCAGGGGCCGCCGACCAGTTGCCGTATACGTAGCCCTGATCATCCCGGAACCCGGCGACGTGCGGCCAGCCGTAGTTGCCGCCCGCCACGAGGAGATTGATCTCATCGTCGGACGAAGGGCCGTGCTCGGCCTCAAAGAGCAGATTACCCACAAACACAAGCCCCTGCGGGTTACGATGGCCGTAGGTGTACACGTGGCTCCTGACGCCGTTGATGACCGGGTTGTCGTCCGGGATGCCGCCGTCGGGATTGAGGCGCAGTACCTTGCCCGCATAGGCGGAATGATCGCCCGCGTCGAGTTCGGCCTTGGTGGGAATACGCTGGGCGTCGATGGGCTTGCAGACGTTCGCGCCCTGATTGTGCCCCTGCTCCCCGATGGAGTAGTAGAGCTTGCCGTCGGGCCCGAAACGCAGGCGACCGCCGTTGTGGTCATCCCCTGCGGGCATGTTGCTCAGGATTACTTTGGGATCGGCAATCTTCCGGGTCTGCGGATCATAGTGGAACCGGACGATGCGGGCGTGTTCCCTGCCGCCGTCCATATATGTATGCGCGATATAGACGTTGTTCTTGCTGCCGTTTTTGCCGAGATCGGGATCAAGGGCGATGCCGAGCACGCCTTCATGCTGCGGCCCGACCTTCACGTCCGGAATGCTGCCGACGAGCTTTTTCTCGCCCGTTTTGGGATCCACGCTGATAATGCGGCTCCCCTCGCGCTCGGAAACCCAAATATGATTATCCGGCCCCCAGACCATATCCCACGGGGCGGCAAGGCCTTCGGCGATAACGACCCCTTCAAACGGTTCCGCCGTGGGCACCGCCTTTGCCTTTTGCGGCGCTGCGCCCCAAGAAGCCGGAGCGCTCAAAAGCAACAGCGTCATCGCGCCTGCCATGACTCGGGAATGGTGCATCCTGTACCTCCTGATGTTTCTCTGTGTATCGGAACGCGAGGCCCGCCGCCGCGCGGCTTCCGGTATTGTCAAAAACGGGAAGCCCTGCGGGTTCCCGTTCGGCAAAGGCGGGGAAAAACGCCTCCCCCGAAACGGGTTCCTTTCAGGCTGGCGCTGCCTTTCAAGGCTGGAGCGCCCCCATCCCGCAGGATCGCGTGAGGAGGGCTTTGGGCGAGGCGCGGGCAGCTGCTGGAACGGACGCCCGCACCTTTCAACGGCGGAACAGCCGCAGAATTTTACCCATGACGGATGAACGTCCCCTCTTCCAGTTCCATAAACGCGTTGCGCAGCTCCTCATCGGTATTCATGACGATGGGGCCTCCCCATGCCACGGGCTCGCGGAGGGGCTTGCCGGAAACGATGACCATACGGGCGCCTTCGGGACCGGCATGGAGGTGGATCTTGTCCCCTTCCGAGAAGAGGACGGCACGGCGGGCGGGCTGGATCACGCCTTCCGGCTCATAGGCGCACGAACCTTCCATGAGATACGAGAACACGGTATTGCCGGGGATGGTCTCCATTTCCCACGCACCGCCGGGCCCCATCTCTACATCAAGGAACTGCACGTCCACGTATTCGCCTTGTGTCGCGCCGCCGATATTGCCGTATTTTCCGGTGACGACGCGGATCGTCACGCCCTTCTCCTCGATGACGGGGATGTCGTCGGGGGTGATGTCGCGGTATTTGGGATGGACCATTTTTTTGTCGCGCGGCAGGTTGATCCAGAGCTGGAGCCCGAGCATCCGGGGGGATGCCTTGGGCATTTCCTGATGCAGGATGCCCCCGCCCGCCGTCATCCACTGGCAGCAGCCGTCTTTAATCCGCCCGCTGTTGCCAAGGCTGTCCTTGTGGTCGATTTCGCCTTTCACCAGATATGTAAACGTCTCAATCCCGCGATGCGGGTGCAGCGGAAAGCCGCGCACGTAATCCGCAGGATTCAGCGAGTCGAACGCATCCAGCATGAGGAACGGGTCAAAGTCCCGGATCGTCCCTGAGCCGAGCACGCGGACCAGATGTACCCCGGCCCCGTCTATCGCCTGACGGCCCGTCACGATCTTTTTGACTATGCGGTATGACATGACTGTCTCCTTTTTTCCCCATACTATCCTTCACACGGTATGGTGCGTCAATAAAATAAACATTATTTTTAGTATGATAGAGTTATAAAGAGACTCCACCCGCTACGGAACGAACCGATTTCACACCCAAAAACACGCATTGCCCGGTAACGGCATACCGATCCCGTGCGCAGCAAAAGAGCGTTCCCACTTTGAAAAAGTGAAAACGCTCCTTCACATTGCGGAACAAAAAAACCGCGCTTTCAGGCCAGCCTAAAAAACCAGTATCCGGACAAAAACTTCCAGCCCATGATGGAGGGAATGCGGCGGAAGCACCGTCTCCCCGAGGCGCTTCTTTCTAAGGGAAGAGGCGCTCCGGAAGCATGAACCGGAGGCAAAAAGAAAGGGCGTCCCCGAGGGCTCGCAAACGCGGGGACGCCCTGCCCAGCGTCCGGGGGGTCGGACGCCGAACGCTTATGCCTGCCCGGACGAACCCAGCACGGCGCGGATCTTATGCCGGACCATCTCGCGCACGGCTTCGCGGCCCGCGCTCAGATAGGCGCGAGGATCGAAGGTTTCGGGGCGCTCCGCAAGCAGGGTCCGGATGGCGGCGGTGACGGCCAACCGCAGATCCGTATCAATATTGATCTTGCAAATGGCGGAAGCGGCGGCGCGGCGGAGCAGGTCTTCGGGCACGCCGGAGGCTCCCGCTACATTCCCGCCGTGCGCGTTGACGGCAGCCACGGCCTCCTGCGGCACGCTCGACGCGCCGTGCAGCACCAGCGGAACGCCCGGCAGACGGGCGGCGATGGCGTCAAGGCGCTCGAAATCAAGCCGCGCCTCCCCCGAAAACTTGCAGGGGCCGTGACTCGTCCCGATGGCAATGGCAAGCGAATCGCATCCGGTACGGGCTACAAATGTTTCTGCCTCTTCGGGATCGGTATAAACGGATTCGCGGGACGAAACGGTTTCCTCGACCCCGGCGAGCCGTCCGAGTTCGGCTTCGACCCAGACCCCCCTGTCATGGGCGTACTCCACGACGCGCCGGGTGACGGCCACATTCTCCTCAAAAGGCAAGTGTGAGCCGTCGATCATGACCGAAGTGAACCCGTCGTCGATGCAGGCCTTGCAAATGTCGAAACCGGACCCGTGATCCAGATGCAGCACAAAAGGCACATCGGTTTCTTCCGAAGCGGCTTCGGCCATTTTACGGAGATAGCCCCGCCCGGCGTACTGGCGCGCCCCGTTGGAGACTTGCAGGATCACGGGGGAACGCTCGTCCCCGGCGGCCTGCAAAATGCCCTGTACGGTTTCCATATTGTTGATGTTGAACGCGCCTACGGCGAAACCGCCCGCAAGGGCTTTGGCAAACATGTCCCGAGGTCCGGTAAGAGGCATCTGACCTATCCTTTGTTCAAAGGGTTCCGTGTCGCTTCAAAAAACATGCGCCGTTCCGCGGTAAACGGGATTCAGCCCCGCCCAGGGGCGCCGTAATCCCGCAAGGGCAATAGGCCATACTGCGAAACCGTGGCCCGGCGGGTACGTTTCCCTCAACGGCGTTGCGCTCAAAAAAACGCTTAGGAAAGAAGCCGCATGTTTCCGAAACGCCGCGATACGTTACAGCCAAAACTGGCAACAGCCGTTACAGAAAAGCCTGACGGACATACTCGGCGTCGCGCCTGAGCGCATACAGGGCATCCGGGCCGAAAACCGGCTCCGTATAACGGTTTTCGAGGAACAGCGGCCCATCGTACCCTTCCCGCTTCAAAGCCGCGAGCAACTCACCCGCGCGGCATGACCCCTCACCGAGAGGCCGGACGCCGGGTTCGCCGTACATGCCGTCCTTGAGATGCACGCCGCAACACACGGCGAGGTGTTCCGGCAAGGCCTCAAACACGTCTTCCCGCCCACGCAGGACAAAATGAGACAGGTCGAGGCAGGAACAGAGATTGTCGTAGGCGACGATATTCAAAAGGGATTTCATCATCGTAACATCAAGAAGATTTTCCGTGGCTACAGCAATGCCCCGGTGTTTCGCCAGCGCGCAGGCCAGCCGCAAACAGCGGGCCGTCTCACGCAGATCGTCCTTGTTACGGATAGCCGACGCCTTGAAGCTCGGCAGCACAATCCGGGGAATGCCCATGTCGGCGGCACAGTCCACGGCGGCGGCAATGGCCTTTTCCGCCGTATTGCGCCGTTCGCTTCCGGGCTCGGCGGTCATGCCGTGCTTCAGGACAGCCAGCACGGCTACAGCGTCAAGCCGGATGCCGTATAGCTCCGCCTCTTCTTTCCATTGCCGCTGTATGCCCGGCGACGACAGCGGAAAATCTTCCTCCGCAGAACCCAAATCGAGCTGGATAGCATCGAGCCCCGCTTCCTTCAGCTCCTTGCAGCATGACGGAGATTGCAGCAGGGGGTGCACCCAATTACAGACACCAAGCAATACGGCCATACAGATTCCTTTCAAAAGCCTTGGGAAGGAAAGATGTTGAAGCCGGGGAAAGCCTCTTCTTCAAAAGGCCTTCCCCGCCACGACGGTAGAGCATCCCAATCGCTAATCTCTTCCCATGACCACGCGGATATAGTCCTTTACGGAGTCCTCGATGGACCATTCGGGCGCGTAACCCAGTTCCTTCCGGATAGCGGAATCGTCGAACGAGCACGCATACGGCGAGGTGTTCGCGCTGTGTTCCGCATAGGTGACTTTGGTTTCCGGGCAAAGGCGGTTGGTCAGTTCCGCGACTTCCCGAAGCGTGTGGACGCTGCCGCAGACGGTATAGAAGCGCTGCGCGGGCTTTTCGGCGTTCCAGACCAGCAGCATGGCCTTGATCGTGTCATGGATGTAGATCCAGTCGCCCCGCTCGTCCGGGTTGTCGACGTGCACCTCGCCGCCTCTGGCGATGGAGTCCACAAGCCCCGTCGTGTATTGCGTGGTCAGGCCGTTGGTACGGTTGGGCCCCCAGACCCATGTGGGACGGATGCCCCGGCTGTCGATGCCGTGGTTGTCGGCATACCAGCGCAGCAGATGCTCCCCGGCCAGCTTGGTCTGCCCATAGATGGTGGCGGGATCCTTGGGCGCGTCTTCCGGCACGGGTTCGACAGAGGTCGGGCTGTACAGGGAGATGGAGCTCATGAAGAAAAACCGCTTCACCCCACAGGCCACCGCCGCATCAAGCAGCACCTGCGTGGAACGGAAATTGACCTGAAACGCCAGCGGCGGATTCTGTTCGCACACGCCCGCCATAAGCGCGCCGAGATGGAAGATCCCCTCGATGCCGTTGGTCGCCACCGCCCGGTACAGATCGAGATCCGAAGCGCTGTCGCCCTGCACGTAGGTGATCGAATCCATAATGTCCTGCAACAGATGAGGAACCGGAACACGGTCGAAAACGACGACTTCGTCGCCCTGCCGCAGCAGAGCGCGGACAAGATGGGAACCGATGAAGCCCGCTCCGCCCGTTACGAGAATACGCATGAAACCTCCCCGGGGATGCCCCACGGCTAAAAGAAGCGAGAGTGCTAACACCTGAATGGTTTTTGCTTTATACCCTATGCAAATGACATGTGCTTTTTGGGAAGAACCATTCGGAAGCCACTACTCTCAATACGCCCGGGCACAGCCGCCTGAAACGCGCCATTTACCCGGAAAACACGGATAAACCCCGTTTCGCGGCGTACCCACCCTGCGAAACCGCCCGCAGGCTCTACGCCTTCCAGTTTTTCGCCACGGCCTTCCATGACACGGCGTGGTCCTTTGCGCCGTAGCCCTGCACCGAAACCATCCGGTGCACATAGTCCACCGCCGCGCCCAGAATGAGCGGCGCGCCGTATTCCCTGGCCATATCGAGGCACAACCTGTTGTCCTTGATGAGCATATCCACGGTAAACGTGGGCTCGTCGTAACGGCCCTCGGCGATGCGGGTACCGATTTCCTTATAGGCGCTGCTGAGCACGCGGGCGTTGGCGGCGACCGCCACGTCGATGAGCGTTTTCTGGGACAGACCCATGTGTTCGGCGAGCGCCATGGTCTCGGCGGCGCAGGCGTCGATCGCGCCGAGCATCATGTTGTTGAGCAGTTTCAGCTTATTGCCGTGCCCGAGCGGCCCGATGTGGAACAGTTTTTCTTCCGATCCGCTGAGCACGAGGAGCACATCCTTGATCTTGGCGAGGGCCTCATCCGAGCCGCCGAGCGCAAAAGCCCAGCTCCCCACCCCGGACGGGCTGCCCATGACCGGGGCGTCCACAAAATCAATGCCTTTGGGGGCAAGCGCCTCGCCCATACGGATGTTCACGCCCGGATCGACCGTGCTCATGTTGACGACCACGGTGCCCTCGGGCGCCCCGGACGCGATCCCGCCCTCGCCGAGCACGACCTTTTCCGTGTCTGCGGGGCCGGGGACGAACATCAGGATGACCCGGGCCTTGCCCGCCAGTTCCGCCGGAGAGCCGCACACGGCCACACCAGCCTCGGAAGCGTGTTTGACGGCAGGCGGATACGGATCGTACCCGGCCACGGGAACCCCGCTTTCCATCAATTTTTTCGCGCAATTGCTTCCCATAACCCCCAGTCCTACAATGCCTACGGTATCCATATCCAATCCTTGCTTGAGTCCGAAAAAAGGTATGACTTCAGCCCCCCTGGCCGAGCGGGCAGGGAAACGGTGAAACCAGTGAAACGGGATGGTTCCGGCGGAACGCCGGGGGCGGCTACTTTCTGGCGATGGCCTTGCGGGCCGCCTTGGCGATGTCCGCGGCGGTGATGCCGAACACGCCCATCAGATAGGGGGCCTTGCCCACCTGACCGAAATGATCCTTGACGCCGACACGTTCCAGCGGCGTGGGCCGCTGCTCCGCCAGCACTTCCGCAACGGCGCTGCCGAGCCCCCCGATGACGTTGTGGTTTTCCGCCGTAACCAGCGCGCCGGTTTCGGAGGCGGCCTTGATGACGGCGTCGGCGTCGATGGGCTTGATGGTGTGGATGTTGAGCACGCGGGCGGTTACGCCTTCCTGAGCCAGCGTTTCGGCGGCCTGCAAAGCGTTGGCGACGCAGACGCCGGAAGCGATCAGGGTCACGTCGGAACCGTCGCGCAGGAGATCGGCCTTGCCGAGATCAAACTCGTAGTCATCGTCAAAGACGTTTTCGGCCTGACGGCGGAACAGCCGGATGTACACCGGGCCCTCATGCTCGACGATGGCGGGCAGGGCCTTGCGGAGCTGCACCGAGTCCGTGGGCTCGAACACGGTCATGCCCGGCAGGGTACGCATGATGCCCATGTCTTCAAGCGCCATGTGCGTACCGCCGTTGAGTTCCGCGCCGACGCCCGGATCGGAGCCGACGATTTTGACGTTCAGCCCGGCGTAGCATACCGAGATGGCGATCTGGTCGAAGCAGCGGCGGGAAGCGAACGTGGCGAAAGAATGCACGAAAGGGATCTTGCCGCAGGCGGACAGCCCGGCGGCCACGCCGACCATATTGGCCTCGGCGATGCCCACGTTGAAGGAGCGGTCGGGATAGGCCGCCTTGAACGGCTTCATGCCGTGCGCGCCGGTCAGATCCGCCTCGACGTCCACGATGCGGGGATCCTCCTTGGCAAGCGCGATCATCGTATCGCAATAGACCTTACGCATTTCCTGAGATTCAAGCATGACGGCATTCCTCGTTCCTTATTGGAGTTCCTGCAAAGCGGCGGCGACGTCTTCGGGCGACAGGGGCATGTTGTGCGAACTGAGCTTGCCTTCCGCGACCGAAAGCCCTTTGCCCTTGACCGTGGCCATGATGATGGCGGTGGGGCGCTTCTTGATGGTACGGGCATGGGTCAGCGCGGCTTCGAGATCCGAGAAGTTGTGCCCGTCGATGCACAGGGTCGCCCAGCCGAACGCTTCCCAACGCTTGTCGAGCGGACGCACGGCGTTGATCGCGTCGGTGTAGTCGTCGATCTGCATCCCGTTGTCGTCCACCAGCACGACGAGATTGTCGAGTTCCTGGCTCCCGGCATACATGGCCGCTTCCCAGATCTGCCCTTCCTGCTGCTCGCCGTCGCCGACGATACAGTAGACGCGGTAGTCCTTGCGTTCCATGCGCGCCGCCAGCGCCATGCCCACCGCCGCCGAAAGCCCCTGCCCAAGCGAGCCCGCGGTCATGTCGATGCCCGTGGTCAGCTTCATGTCGCAATGGCTCGGCAGCCTGGTGCCGGGCTGGTTCAGGGTGAGGAGGGTTTCCTTATCAAAGTAGCCCTTCATAGCCAGCAGGGTATACAGCGCGGGTCCGGCATGGCCCTTGGAGAGCACGATGCGGTCACGGTCGGGCCAGCCCGGCTCTTCGGGGCGCACGCGCATTTCCTCGTAATAAAGGTAGACCAGCGCTTCGATGAGGGACAGGGAACCGCCCACATGCCCGACACCGATCTGGCCGATCATTTTGGTGAGCAACTGCCTCGCTTCCTTGCTCAGCTCGGTGAGCTGCCGCAATTTCCGCTCGTTCATGGTTCAGCCTCGACTTCCTTACAGATGTTGTTCCGGTTCGGGGGACGTGCCCATCACGTCCCCCTGCCCCGTCGTTTCCAGAACCGACTGCCACAGGTCGGAGCGCACGCTCATGGTGCGGCGCTTGCGCGTTACCAGCTCCAGCGGCAGATGGACGAACTTGTCCATGATGTTGGCTACGACCATGCCCGTCTTCCCGCTCATGGCCGCGTGCACGGCATGTTGGCCCAAAAAGCCGCAGTACAGCCTGTCGTTGGCGTTGGCGGGGACGGAACGGATCATGTAGCTCGGATCGATGTATTTGAGATAGTAAGGTATCTTTTTGGCTGAAAAGTATTCGGCGATCTTCGCGCGCAGGAACCCGGTGATGTCGCCGAGCGCCTTATTGCCCGAGGCGTCGCAGCGGGTTTCGTGCTCGGAAAGCAGATCCTGCCCCGCCCCCTCCGCCACGGCGAGCACGGCGTGGGAGTGCGCGGCAAGGCATTTTTCCAGAGCCGGGAACAGGCCCCGCTCGCCGTAGAGGCTGAAAGGGACCTCGGGGACGAGCACGAAATTGACTTCGCGCATGGAGAGGGAGGCGTTGGCGGCGATGAAGCCCGATTCGCGCCCCATCAGCTTGACGATGCCGATGCCGTTGAAGACGCTGGCGGCCTCGATATGGGCGCAGCGGATGGCGTCGGCGGCCTTGTCCACCGCCGTTTCGAAGCCGAAGGAATGGGGGATGAAATTGATGTCGTTGTCAATGGTTTTCGGAATCCCGACAATGGAGATGTGCTTGCCGCGCCGGGCGACTTCCTGCTGGATGGACGCCGCAGCCTTCATCGTCCCGTCGCCGCCGATGATGAACAGCGCACTGATATTCAGGCGCTCAAGGGCGGTGGCGATTTCGGATGAAGACTGCGGCCCTCTGGACGTCCCGAGGATCGTCCCCCCGAACTCGTGGATGCCTTCCACATCGCGCGGGGCCAGCTCGCGCACGTCGTAGCGGTAGGACGGGATAAACCCCTGCAGGCCGTAGCGGATGCCAAGGACCGAAGGGACGCGATAGGCGTTGTACGCCGTCATTACGATGGCCCTGATGACGTCGTTGATGCCCGGGCACAGCCCGCCGCAGGTCACGATGGCGCATTTCGTCTTGCTCGGATCGAAGTAGATCCGGTCGCGGGGCCCCGCCAGCTCAAAGGACATGGGGCGCGGCGCGGCGCCTTCGTCCACCAGCTCCTCGTCCACGGTGAAGACCACGCGCCTCTCGCCCCCCGTCGCCAGATTGCGCGACAGCGGAGAATCGATTTCCGGCGTTCCGAGACTCTGAATGCGTATCTCTTGGGCCGCGGAGGGCGTAGCTTCACAAGTATTCATGCGGATTCCTTCCTTTTATTTTTCTTTGACCCTGCCGCAGGTCCTGCGCACGATAAGCTCCGTGTCGAGCAGGTACTGCACCTTCAGCGGGGTTTGCGATTCAATGGCCGAGATCATGATGTTCGCCGCCATCTGGCCCATTTCGTAGCAGGGCGTCTTGATGCTCGTCAGCGGCGGGTTGAAGTAGGCGGCGATGTCGATGTCGTCGAAGCCGCAGACCGAAATGTCCTCCGGGACGCTGAGCCCCGCCTCGGTGATGGCGCGTATGGCCCCGATGGCCAGATAGTCGTTCACGCACAGCACCGCCGTCGGGGGGTCCTGCAATTTCAAAAACGCCCGCATGGATTCCTTGCCGAGCAGGTAGGAGGGCGGCTGCGAGCGGATGAGCTCCGGATCGAAGGGGATGCCGTTGTCGGCAAGCACCTTCTTGTAGCCTTCCATGCGGTCGATGGTACGGCGCGCGCAGGTCATGGGGCCGACCAGAAAACCGATGCGCTTATGACCGAGATCAATGAGGTATTTGACGCTCGTATAGATGGACCGCGCGTTGTCGATGCCGATATAGTTCACGCTTTCGTCCGGCACTTCCCACAGGATGATGCAGGGGATACCCGCCGCCTCCAGCGTTTTCATGTACTCCACATTGCTCATGTCCAGCCCGACGAGGATGAGCCCGCCGATGCGCTGCTCGTGGAAACGCCGCATGGCGAGGCGCTCCTCCTCCGGAGAGAACTGCGACAGGGCCACCTTGCACGAATAGTTCCGCTCCGAGCACGTTTTCTGGATCGCCATCAGGTTCACGCCGAACGCCGCATACGTCGGGGAAGGCAGGAGGATGCCGATGGTGTCCGAGCGCCTTTTGGAGAGGGAACCCGCCGTCGCGTTGTAGACGTAATTGAGCGCTTCCGCGGCGGCCCTGACCTTGCTGACCGTTTCCGCGGGCGTTTTGTCCGGCTCGCGGAGGGCGCGGGATACGGTCGAAAGCGAGACGTTCGCTTTGACGGCAACGTCTTTTATGGTCGCCCGAGTGTTATTGAAACCGTTTTCATTCATTTTATTGTTTCTTTTCAATGTATTATCCATTTATTTTGTACTTCAATGAGTACGTTTTCAATCTAGCCGCCCATAAAACCGCTGTCAAGCCTCTTTGCAACGTTTTTTTGCTTTCACCCCCTTCAGCTCCGGCAAAGGCCGGGTTTTGTACCTCACTCCACTCCATTTACTGGGAAAGAGCGTGCCGAAAAAGAAAAAATATATTGTATTTACATATGTTATATGAACGCATGCATTTCTGGCATCTCCCACAGCGGCAGACCCCGTGAGGACGAAAACCTCTTCACAGTGCTGTGGGGAGTGCTTGAAAGGGCAAAAAATATCTTTTTTAATAGACTGTATTCTATAAAAAATATGTCTTTTACGGTTTTGAGGACACAAAAAAAGACATCCCATCTCTTGACAAGATATTTTTTTGACGCATAGAATGAAAACGTATTCATTCTAATATAAACTATAACATACAATATATTGAATATTCATATTTTTTTATAAAAGAACGGATTCAAAAATCGCTCACAGGCATCATAGTTATAAGGAAATCCACCCTTTAGGCCTCATGTCTGCGACCCCGGCGCCACACGGCACCCCGGAAGGCCGCAGGCCTAACCAGATAACCCCAAGGAGAAGGGCGTTATGCAACTGTCCAACACATGGAAGGCGACGGTAGGATTGATGATCGGGGCGATCCTGTGCCTGCCCGCGCAAGCGGCGGCCGAAAAGAAAATCATCATGCGCTACAGCCACAGTTCGGCGGCCATGGTGGAGGAGCCCCACCACACGGCGGCTCTGGACTTCAAGAAATACGTTGAAGAGAAAACCAAGGGCAGAGTGGAAGTACAGATCTACCCCGCCAGCCAGCTCGGCGGCGAGGAACGCGCCTTTCAGGACGTGCAGCAGGGCGTCATCCAGATAGCCTCCCTGGCTTCCAACAACGCCGCCGTGTTCGCCCCCTCCCTCTACGTCATCGATCTTCCCTACCTGTTCAGGACCAATCAGGAAGGCTGGGCCATCCTCGACAAGTACTGGGACGAACTCAACGCTAAAACCATCAAGGAAAGCGGCAACCGCATCATCGGCTGGCTCGACCTCGGCTACCGCCACGTCTGCAACAGCAAACGGCCCATCCGTACCATCGAAGACCTCAAGGGCCTGAAAATCCGCGTGCCCAACAACCCGGTCATGATCAACACGTTCCGGGCCTGGGGCTGTGAACCGACCCCCCTCGCGTGGGACGAAACCTTCAACGCCCTTCAGCAGAAGGTCGTCGACGGCCAAGAAAACTCGTACGTGGTTTTTGCGTCCAACAAGTTTGAAGAAGTGCAGAAGTACATGACCGAACTGCGCTACAAGCTCCAAATCATCGTCATGGTCGTCAACGAGACATGGCTCAAGAAGCAGCCCGCCGACATCCAGCAGGCCATCCTCGAAGGCGGACGCCTCGCCACCAAGCACAACCGCGAAATGATCATGGCTATGGAAGCCCGCCTGAAGCCCGCCATGAAGAAGGCCGGCGTCGAAATCCTCGACAAGCCCGAAGACGAAAACGTTTGGGAAGAAAAGGCGATGGCTCTCTGGCCTGATCTCTACCCCAAAATCGGCAATCTCGATCTCCTCGACAAGATGATGGCGGACATGCATCGCAAGCGCCCGTAAACGCAAGAGCATGAAAACGTTTTTTACTATTGATTAAGGTCCATTATCTTTATTTCTACGTTCTTTTGAAGCGACATGCAAGTGAAAAAGTACGCTCTTTCATGAATGTGCAGTGCGCATTCTTAGAAAAAAGCGTGACTATGGCAATGGATTTTAGACTGTTCACCCATAATGAGGAGGTCTTCATGAACATCCGGCAAAGCTTCAACCGGGCCCTTTTAGGGGCGGTTTGCGGAGCGCTGCTTCTGGTTTCCCCTGCCAGTGCGGCCGAGAAAAAAATCGTCATGCGCTACAGCCACAGCTCCAGCGCGATGGTCAAGGAACCGCATCACGCGGCGGCCCTCGACTTCAAGAACTATGTGGAAAAGGCCACCAACGGGAAGGTGGACGTCCAGATTTACCCCGGCAGCCAGCTTGGCGGCGAGGAGCGGAGTTTTCAGGACATCCAGCAGGGGGTCATTCAGATCGCGTCTCTCGCGGTCAACAACGTGACGGTGTTCAGCCCCTCAATGGGCGTGTTCGACCTGCCGTACATGTTCACCAACTATGAAGATTGCTACAAGCTCATCGACCAGAACTGGGACGAGATCAACAAGCGCATGATCGCCGAGAGCGGCAACATGGCCGTGGGCTGGCTCGTGCAGGGCTTCCGCGTGCTCAGCAACAGCAAGCGTCCTATCAATACCATTGAAGACCTCAAGGGCCTCAAGATCCGCGTGCCCAACAACCCGATCATGATCGCCACCTTCCGCGCGTGGGGCGGCGAACCCGCGCCCATGGCGTGGGACGAGACGTTCAACGCCCTCCAGCAGAAGGTCGTCGACGGACAGGAAAACCCCTACCCCGTGTTCGCTTCCAACAAGTTCGAGGAAGTGCAGAAGTACATCACCGAAATCCATTATAAGGTGTGGATCGGCCCCATCGTGGTGAACGCCGCGTGGTTCAAGAAGCAGCCCGCGGACGTGCAGAAGGCCATCCTCGAAGGCGGACGTCTCGCCACCGAAAACAACCGCAAGATGATTGCCGAAATGGAAACCGACCTCGTCAAGGCGCTCAAGGACAAGGGCGTCGAAATCCTCGACAAGCCGGAAGACGAATCCGTCTGGCAGGAAAAGGCCATGGGCGTATGGCCGCAGTTCTACGACAAGATCGGCGATATTTCCTTGCTCGACACCATGATGAAGTCCCTCGGACGTACGCGTCCGCAATAACGCCTGCCGAGCCCGGAGGTGGCTTCCTCCTCCGGGCCGCTAACCTCAACCGGCGAGGAGTGAGCCATGCGCGAGCAGTTGGCGTCCATTTGGAGAGATCTTGAAGAGTATATCTGTTGTACGCTGCTCGGCGTCATCATGACGCTTCTCATGATGCAGGTGTGCTACAGATACTTCGGCGGCAAGTCCATTGCATGGTCTGAAGAGGTCAGCCGCTTCCTGTTCCTGTATCTTGTCTATTTCGCGGCGAGCCTCGCCGCTTCAAAGAACCTGCATATCCGCGTGACCGCGCAGCTCAAGCTCCTGCCGAAGCTCGGCCAGATGCTCCTGCTCCTTGCGACGGACATCATCTGGTTGATCTTCTGCATCATCGTGGTGGACGTCGGGACGGACTTCATCATCAGCATGAGCAACCGCCCGATGGTTTCCGGGGCGCTTATGCTTGATATGCGCTACGTCTACGCGGCGGTGCCCATCGCCTTTACCTTGCAGGCCGTCCGCCTCGTCGAGCGTTGGTGGCGTATCTTTACCAAGCGTGATCCCTTAGTCGTCCCCAGCGAGGAGGTGTTCTGATGTCCCTTGAAATCCTCATCTGGGTTGCTCTGGCTGTCCTGCTCGTCATGGGCACGCCCATTTTCGTCTCCCTCGGCATGGCCTCCATCACCGTGCTGCTTCTGAGCGACATCCCGCTTTCGCTCGTCATGATCGACCTTATCAAGGTCTCGGACATGTTCCCCCTGCTGGCGGTGGTGGGCTTCGTCTTCGCCGGGGCGCTCATGGAGCGCGGCGGCATGGCGGCCCAGATTGTTGAGGTCGCTTCCATGCTCGTCGGACATATACGCGGCGGGCTCGGCATCGTGACCATCCTCGGCTGCATGTTCTTCGCCTCCATGATCGGCTCCGGCCCCGGCACCGTGGCCGCCATGGGCAGCATCATGATCCCCTCCATGATCAAGCGAGGCTACTCGCCCGAATACGCCGCCGGCGTTTCGGCTACCGGCGGCACACTCGGCATCCTCATCCCACCAAGCAACCCCATGCTGGTCTACGGCATCATCGCCAACGTCTCGATCTCCGCGCTGTTCACCGCCGGTTTCGTACCCGGCGCGCTGGTCGGCACCTGCCTCATGCTCACGGCTTATATGATCGCCCGCCGCCACGGTTACAAGGGCACAATGCATTCCTACACGATGGCCGAATTCGGACGGGCGCTCCTGAAGAACATCTGGTCCCTCATGGCTCCCGTGGTCATCCTCGGCGGCATCTACGCGGGCATATGCACGCCCGTGGAAGCCTCGGTCGTCGCAGTGTGGTACGCCCTTTTCGTCGGCTTCTTCATCACCAAGAAGCTTTCCCTGAAGGAAGTGTTCAACGCCATGAAGCTGGCGAACATCTCCACCGGGACGATCCTCATCGTCGTGGGCGTGTCCACCATTTTCGGGCGGTTCCTGACCATGTACCAGATCCCGCAGCAGCTCGCCGCCCAGATGATGCTGTACACCACCAACCCCATCCTGATTCTGCTGCTCATCGCTGCACTGCTGTTCTTCCTCGGCATGTTCATGGAGACCCTCGCCACCATCGTCGTGCTCGCGCCGGTCTTCCTGCCGATCATCAAGTCCGTGGGCATGAACATGGTGAAGATGGAGCAGTACCAGGGCTTCGCCGCCTGCCTGTCCGCCTGCTTCTGCATCGGCCTGGCCACGTTCACGGGCCTGCCGGTGTCCACCACGCATACCAAGACCACCGCCATCATGGGCGTGGGCGCCGAGAAGAGCCTGCGCAACGTGAAATGGGGCCTTGCCGGCCGCATGGTGGGCACTTGGGTGCTCACGTTTCCCGGCTGCGGCCTGCTGGCGTTCGCGTTCACGCACCTGTTCCTGATGTTCTTCTAGGGGGATCGGGTGGTGCGTCCAACGAGGTCGTAGACGGGTTGGCGTTGTAGGTCAGCGCGAAGGGCCCCCGTGCCCGGAATTGCCGTGAGCCGGCGAAGCGCGCTTTTGCACGCGAGGAAGGCTTGGAGCGGCAAGGCTGGGCACGGGGGCCTTCGCGGCG
>ERZ838577.1483-NODE-1483-length-31216-cov-6.603382_pt1 | contig 31216 bp, 20 predicted proteins | sample MGYA00519682_ERZ838577 | MGnify/ENA primary metagenome ERZ838577 (study PRJEB31850, sample SAMEA3708838) | human gut metagenome | biome: human gut; feature: human-associated habitat; material: faeces | place: China | collected 2014 ...
TTTTCAATTCGGTAAAGTTTCCCCCGCCGATCAACAGCCCGATCGGCGGCATGATGATGTCCGCCACCAACGACGACACGATCTTGCCGAATGCGCCGCCGATAATGATACCGACCGCCATATCGACTACGTTGCCGCGCATGGCAAACTGTTTGAACTCTTCTAAGATCTTAATTTTCATAATCGTTCTTTATATTAAGTTATACAACGGTATCCATACGAAGGTCTGCCGCCTCCGGAAAGCCCTACAGCGAAACGGCGTTCCCCGTCCGGTCGCTTTCGAAAACAGCATCCAGGATCTTCATGTCGGTCAGCATTTCCGCATGCGTGACGGCCGGTTCGTCCCCTTCGCGCAGGACGCGGTAGACATTGTCGTAGAACCGCATGTAATTCCCCGGAACGGTCGGATACCTGCAACGTCCGCTGTCGTTATGCAGAACGCCCCACTGCCGTTCGTCCTCGACGATCCAGACTCCGTCGTCCGGCGTCGCATTTTCGTATCGAAGCGCATTCTCTTGCGGGTCGGTTCCGTATTTTACATACGATCCCGCCGTACCGTGCACGGCGAACCGCGGAGCCTCTTCACGCACCAGCATACTCGCGCGCAACGAAACTTTCAACTCCGGATAAAGCAATTCGACGAAACTGTAATCGTCGATCCGGCTGCCGTCGCGCAGCCTGCCCAGCGTAGCCCATACGCCACGCGGTTTGCCGAACAGGGCCACCGCCTGATCGCAGAGGTGCGAACCGAGATTGTAGGTGATCCCTACCCTTGTCTCGCCCGGATCCTCTTTCCAAACCGACTCGGCCAGAAACGGCCGGTAACGCTGGAAAGACGACTGTAGTTCGACGACACGCCCCAGCGCTCCGGTTTCGAGCACCTGCCGTACCGTCAGAAAGTCGTTGTCCCAGCGGCGATTCTGGTACACCGTCAGCATAAGTCCCTTCCGTTCGGCCAGTTCGACCAGGGATTCGGCTTCGGCACAGGTCGTCACGAACGGTTTTTCGACCACGACGTGTTTACCTGCCTCGAGGGCGCGGCGACAAAAATCGAAGTGGGTGGCGTCCGGCGTATTGACGACGACCAGTTCGACGTCCTGTTCCAACAGTTCCCCGAACGAGGCGACCGAGCGGACGTCCGGATAACTTGCGAACGCCTTTTTCGTCCGGCGTTCGACGACGGCCGTCAGTTCGAAACCGGGATTGGCGTGGATGAACGGGGCGTGGAACACCTGCCCCGAAAGGCCGAAACCTGCAATACCTGTTTTGATTCGCATTCTTAGGATGATTGATCGTTTAACTCTCTGCAATATACGGGCCGAATCGTCACTCCTGTCGGTTCTCCACGCGCCGGATGATATTGCGCATACCCAGGCAGGCCAAGCCGAAATAGACCGCCGTCAATACCCACAGCGTGCACCACTGCACGGAAACCTCGGATAGCGTGGCCCCCATCGTCTGGATTCGCACGAACCCGTCCACGCCGCTGCTACTCGGCACCACCTTCCCGATCGCGTAAAGCCATTCGGGCATACACTCCTTCGGAATCGAAGCCCCGCTGAGCATCAGGAACGGAATCGAAGTAAACAACAGCAACAGCAACGAATTCTCGCGGTAACGGAACAACGTGGATAGAGCGATACCGAGAAAGATGCACGACAGCAGGTACGGCAGCAGGAACAGCATCACCGTTCCCCACGACCCGTTCATCGGATAACCGAAGATCCGGTAGTGAACGCCCAGCACATAGAGCAGCGTCAGGCAGTACACCGACAGGTAGGCGACCGTTTTACCGGAAACCATCGGCAGCACGGCCAGCCGTTTTTCGCCGGCGGGTATCAGCGTCCGGTACAGTTTCAGCTCGCGCCACGTTCCGCCGACCATGCCGATCCCGATCAGCAGCGTCTGCTGGATGATGACCATGATGATGGCCGGCATGATAAAAGTCGCATAACCGCCGGACGGATTGTACAGGTTCTTTACGGAGATCGTCACCGGATTGCTCAGCGCTTCGGCCTGTTTCGGCTGGGCGCCTTTCGAAACGAACCGCACCCACTCCACGTTGCCGTTCGAATGGAGCACGCTGCTGGTGACGTCGAAAAACACCTGCCGGTACATCAGAAAGTAACTGGCGTCGGCATAGATCGCCAGATTCACCTTTTCGGCCCGCTGCAGCTTTTTTTCGTAATCCGACGGAATCACGATCACTCCGTTGACCTTGCGCTGGTAAAACAGCTTTTTCGCCTCTTCGAGACTGGTCGGCTTATAAGCCACGCGCAGGTTCGGCGTCGCATCGAACGAACGGATTATCTGACGGCTCGACGGGGTCTGGCTGTTATCGACGATTGCGATCGGAATGTCGCGCAGCACCTCGTTCTTATAGGCGAACGAATAGGCCGTCGAATAGATCAGGATCGCTCCGACCACGACCAGCAGCACCCCGCCGTCGTGAAAAATATAATGGTATTCGTGACGCAGGATATCGACGAACTCCCGGTATTTTATTTTGAATTTCGATAAACCCATGACTACAACCTCCCCCAGTATTTTTCATCGGTGCAGATCCGCTTCAACCGCGGCAGCAGGACGACCGGCAGCAGGATGAAAACGGACATGTATCCGAGGTAGTTAATGGTATAGACGGGCGGAGCGCCCCGCATCGCCTGGTCGATGAAGATGTCCACGTAATAGGTCAACGGAAAAACATAACCGATGATCCGTACCGGAAGATCCATCGCCAGGAACGGGAACGTAAGCCCCGAAAAGGTGAACGCCAGCACCGAATACCCTCCGCCGATCGACAGCGACAGCCGCAGGTTGCTCAACAGAACGCTGATCGCCACGCCGATCGCCTGATAGGCCAGCACGAAGACCAGGCCCGACGCGAACAGCAGCGGAACGCTGCCGTTCAGCGGAACGCCGACGAATTTGAACAGAATGGTATTCATCAGCATACAAAGAGCGAAGAAAATGATCGTATACGGAGTCAGCTTGCCGGCCAGCGCGACGAGCGCGTTGTCTCCCGCGGTCGACAGCCATTGCCGCGCCGTGCCGTTCTTCAGTTCCACCCCGATGGTAAACACCGTCGATATCAGCGTAAATATCAACAACATGACCGGCAGAAAAACCGGCAGCAAGTAGTATGTGTAATTGACATAGGGATTGAACAGGACATGCTTTTCGAAATAGATCGGCATCATCTGCTCGTAGGCTTCCTTTTCGGACAATCCTTTTTTCATCAGCGTCTGGATCTGTATCCCGGAAGAAAAGGTCGTAACGGTCGTCTGGATATCTTTGTTCAGCATACCGTTCTTGGCGAGGTTCAGGTCGTTGATATAAGCCACGACTCCGGTCTGCGTATTGCTGTACACGTTCTTTTCCAGATCGCGGGGAATAAAGACGATCGCATCGATCGTACCCTCCTTCATCATCCGTTCGCCCTCGTCCATACCGGCAATCCGGTAGGCCACTTTCGCCGACGGCGTAGCGTCGATCATCCGGACGAGTTGACGCGACAGCGGCGTATTGTCCTGATCGAGCACGGCTACCGGCATGTCGTGCGGCACTCCGCTGCGGAACAGCACGACAAAGAACAGGAACGACAGGATCGGCAGCCCCACCGAAAGCCTGTAAAAGACCTTGTGGTTGCCGAACGTCCGGACTTCCCGGACAAATACCCGCCAGAATGCTCTGATATATTCCATTTTTTCCGAAATTTGAAACCGCATCTCCGCCGGACGGAAACGCGAACGGCCGCCGGAAATCCGTCGCTCCGGCAACCTCTGATTTACCGGATTTCGTCCCAGTTCACCGTGACGGTCATCCCCGGACGCAAACCGTCGACTTTAGCTACGGGGCGCGCCTTGACCTCGAACGTGCGGATATCGAAATCGCCTTTGGTCCGAGTGGCCGACCAGGTCGCATATTCGGCTTGCACGGCGATATAATCAACCTTTAGCTCGATCGCTCCGCCCAGTCCCGGAACGTAGGCTTTCAGCACCGACCCGATCCTGATTTTCGGCAACAGATCCTCCTTGATATTAAAAGTAATCCACAGATCGTTCATATCCAGCAAAGTGATCACCGGATAACCCGACCCGATCAGTTCGCCCTTTTCGGCGATCACCGACGACACCTCGCCGTCGATCGGCGAATACTGCATCGCATCGGAAATGTAGGACTCCACTTCGGAAACGGCTCCCGAAGCCTGGTCGACCAGCGCGGCGGCGGCCTCCCGGTCTTCGCGGCGGGCGCCCTCGACCGCCATGTCGTACTGCGCTTTAGCGGCCGATTCGGTCGTCTGCATCGCTTTCAGGTTCGCCAGCGCTTCGTCGTATTTTTGGGCGGGAACGACTCCCGACTCGTATAGATTTTTCACCCGGTCGAAACTTTTCTGGGCCAGTTCGACCCCCGCCTGCGCTTTTTTCCACATATTCAGCGCTCCCTCGATCTCCTGGATGCGGGCGCCCCGGCTGGCCTTGGCGCTCTGCGCGCCGGCCGCGTTGCGGGCCGCCTCGGCCTGACGCAATTTAGCTTCGACTTCCGGCGTACTGAGCACGAACAGCAGCTCTCCCTTTTTCACCTGTTGTCCCTCTTTCACGTCCATCTGCTCGATACGTCCGGCCAACTTGGACGAGATCTTGATGCTCTTCACTTCGACCTCGCCCTGAATCAGCGTAGGCACGGGCTTGATCGCGAACCAGCAGATCAGCGAAACGGTCACGATCACGACCACGATCCCGATGGTCAATCCGATGACATTACTCTTTTTCATACGATTATTATTTTTACGTTTTTTCTCGGCATTTTTTCAAATACACAGGCCCTTCATCAGTTCGATTCGTCCTCGAACCGGATCGGCATGGCGGCCGACCGTTTGGCATAATCGGAAAACGCCTCGCTGATTCCGGCCGCTTCCAGCAGCCGCGCCAGCATCAGGTCGTAATAATAGGCCGCCTGCAACCGCTCGATCTTGATCTTGGCCAGGTTCAGCCGCGCATCCACGACGTCCGACGACGGAGCCGCCCCCTCCTTGAAAGCCTCGTCCTTGATCCGCAGGTATTCCGTCGCAAAACGATACGAAGCGTCCACCGAAGGGAGTTGCTGCGAATAAGTGACCATTTCGTTGTACAGTTTGTCGATCAGCGTCAACATGTTGTTGTGCGCCTGCTCGCCGACCGCCTCGGCCTGGCGGATCTGCCAGCGCGCCGCGCTGAACTTATACTCGCGGTGCAGACCGTCGAAGATCTTGAATGATACGCCGGCCCCGACGGCCCATTTCGGCATGATCGACGACACCTGGTAATTATACAGCGAAGCGATACCCATCAGCGCCACCTGGGGAGCGAACTCGGAACGCTGCAATCGCATATTCTCGGTCGCAAGGCGTTTCGCGTACGATACCTGCCGCAACAGCGGGTTCCGGTCGAGAGCGCACTGCTTGAAATAATCCGCCCCTTCGATATCGCTGAGGATAAACATATCGCTGGCGGGAGCGACGGATTCCTCGCTGTTGAGCGTGGTGCCCAATGCGCTTTTCAGGGTTTCGACGGTTTTCTGCGCCTTCAGGTATTCCCGTTCGGCCTCGGCGGTATGCACCTCCGCATAGAGCCGCTCGCCCTTGGCGATGATCCCGTTGTTTTCCAGCGCGACCGCATCCGACAAATGGTGGCGCATCCCGTCGAGCACCTGCTTGCGCACTTCGACCACCTGCATCGCAAGGGCGAGTCCGTAGTAACGTTCGGTAAGTTCCGACACCAGCCCGTTACGCGCCTGCGTCTCTTTCTGCGCCGCATTTTCGACCTTGATCTTCGCCGCGTTGTTCGCCGCGTTGATCTTACCGCCGGTATAGACCGGAACGGTGATGTTGGCCGCGACGGTTCCGAAACTGCGATCCTGCAGTTTCATCGCCCAATCCTTTGCCAGCAAAGCCTGGGCCTGCTGCAAAACGGCCGGAGGAAGCAGTCCTTCCGGCAAACTGCCGAGGATTCCGCCGACCGGCCCTTTCAGGTCGTTCATGCCGACCGACATGTCGTCGCCCATATAAACATAAGTACCGGTAACGCTCGCCTGCGGCAGTCTCAGTCCGTAAGCCGCTTTCCGCTCCCGCAGAGCCGCTTCCTGTTCATAGGAAGCCGCCTTCAGCTCCGGATTCCGCGTCAGGGTCATCTCCAACGCCTGATCGTAAGTCAACGATTTCGCATCCTGCCCGCAGACTGCCGTCGCAAGCCCGGTAGCAATACTAACCGCTATCCAAAAATTCCTCATACTCCTTGACTGTTATTGAATGGCACTCAATGATATAGCCGTTATCTTTTCGATCAGTCTCCGCTGATCGCCGGTCTCGTCCCCGAAACCGAACTTATACCGCGAAGCAAGGTACTGCATGGGGATTCCGACCAATGCAATATACAAATCTTCAACGGATGTATCGTCACGCAAAACATTATTTTTTCGCCCCACCGCAATCAGCGTATCCCCGATGCTCCGGATCCGTTCCCGGATATCCGGATTGATCTCCACCGAAAAGTCGTTCAGCAGCATGATCAGAAACTTATGTTTCGGGCGGTTAGTCGCAGCGCTCTCGATGATGAACTCCACGATCCCGCGCACGATTTTCCGGATGTCGTTCGTCTCGTCGGCCAACGCATAGATCCGGTCGGTGATCGTCCTGAGCGCATCTTCGAGCAGGTCGTTGATCAGATCGACCTTCCCCGGATAATGACGGTACAGATAACCCACCGAAACGCCGGCCCGTTCGGCGATCGACGCCACGGAACTGTTCAGAATCCCGTGTTCGCTGATGATCTCCACGGAAGCCTCCCGGATCCGATCCAGTTTGGTCATATCCATTTTCTTGGCCATTCCTTTCCGTCCTCGTTAAATAATGAATGAACATTCATTTGTTCGGACTGCAAATATCCAAAACTATTTTGAAAATTCCAACCGAAAATTCTCTCTCAGCCGACATTTTCGATCGTAACGCTTGGATTATACGCTAAAAAGATTTAATTTTATTATTAGTAACGATGTGCGGCACCAATCATGCCGCATATTGTCGAATACACCTAAACCTAAAACTTATTCGTATGAGACTACGCGTTTCCGGGACGACACTCCTCGCCGTGTTTGTTATCCTGCTTTTCGGCTCCTTTTCGGCTTTGGCCCCGGAGCCCGATTTCGGCGGTTCGGTAATCAACTATTTCCAGACCATCGGGAAAACCCCGCAGGAAAAACTGTATCTCCACCTGGACAAGCCCTACTACGGAGCGGGAGAAGAGATATGGTTCCGGGGATACCTGCTGAACGCCATCACGCACATGGACAACAGCCCGAGCAACTACATATACGTGGAACTGACCGACCGCGGCGATTCGGTGCTGCAACGGTTCAAATTCAGGCGCGACTCGCTGGGATTCCGGGGAAGCATCCCGCTGCCGGCCGACCTGCCGGCCGGAGAGTATTACCTGAGGGGATACACCAGTTGGATGCAGAATACCGATCCGGCATTTTTCTACCGACACGGCCTGCAAATCGGCAATTCCATCGTCACCGATATCCTTTCGGAAGTGACCGAACGCCCGGCGCCGGACAACGGAGGCACCCTGCGTATCCGCTTTTTCAACGCTGCGGGCGGCGTGCATTCCGGAATCAAAGTATCGTACGACGTATCGGGCAAAGACCTGAAAACCGTAACGGGGCAGCAAACGACCGACGACAAGGGAGTCCTGACCGTTCAAAACCTGAAACTCTCGCCGGGCAACATGCGCATCGCCGTCAAATTCGAAGACGAAACGCTGGATTATTCGAATACGTTCAACATCAACAATGCTCCGGAAAACGAATACGCCGTATCGTTTTTCCCCGAAGGGGGCAGTCTGCTGAACGGCATAACCCAGCACGTAGCTTTCAAAGCGCAGGCCGCGACTGGATTCTCCCTACCGGTAACCGGTTTCGTAACGAACGCCCAGGGCGACACGCTAACGTCGTTCGCCACCGAACACGACGGCATGGGTACGCTGATGCTGACTCCGGAAGCCGGGCAGCGATACACCGCCGAAACCCGGTCGGAGAAAGGCATCGTCAAACGTTTTCCGCTGCCCGAAGTACGTAGCGACGGAATGGGACTCCAAATGGCTTTCCGCAACGGGGCTATCTTTTACAATGTGCAGAAGGCTGCCGAAGCCGTTTGGCCGGACTCCCTGTTCCTGATCGCGCACCTGCGCGGAGACATCCGGCTGATGCTCCCGCTGAGCGCGGAAAAAACGTCCGGCAAGCTGAGCGGGGACGCCTTCCCGGACGGAATCGTCCATTTCCTGCTGGCGGACGAAAGCGGAACGCCGATCAGCGAGAGGCTGCTGTTCGTCCGCCATCCGGACGCCGTGGAATGGAACGTCGCGACCGACAAGCCGAAATACGGCAAACGGGAACCGGTACGGATGGAAATTTCGCTGGCCGATCTGGGCGGACAACCCGCCGAAGGAGAATTCTCGATGAGCATCACCGACAATCATACCGTCTATCCGGATTCGCTCGGGGACAACATCCTGTCGAATATCCTGCTGACCTCCGACCTGAAAGGGTACATCGAAAACCCCGGCTACTATTTCAACGGCCCGTACACGCCCGCCATCCAACGCCACCTGGATCTGGTCATGCTGACCCACGGCTGGCGGAGGTTCCGGATCGAAAACCTGACCCAGACGCCGCAATTCGAAGCGAAATACTTTATCGAAGCCGGACAGGCCGTATCCGGACAGGTGAAAAATGCGTTCGGCAAGGGAGCCTCCGACGCCTCGATCGTCGCCTATTCGCCCGACTGTTTTATGATGAAACGGGCCGACGAAAACGGACGTTTCCTGATTGACAGCATCCAGTTCAGCGACACCGTATCGCTGATCCTGCAGGCGACCACCCGTAAAGGGGGATCGGGCGTGGATATCTTTGTCGATCCCGAAACGTTCCCAGAGGCCGACAGTATGCCTTTCCCATACGGCAAAGACAACCTGGCCGGCATCGGCAAGTACCTGGCCAATGTCCGCGACAAATATTACAACAGCGGCGGGATGCGGGTCATTCAGTTGAAAGAGGTAATCGTGGAAGCGAAGCAAAAGCAACGGAATTTCTACGCAACGATGGCCGAAAAGACAATTACCAGCGACCAAGTGCCCGTAAACATGCAGAGCCGCCTGGTGACGGACTATCTAAGTACCGTGCCCGGTATCCGGAAACTGTCGGAAGCCAAACTGAGCATCCGGGGAAGCGATATAGAACCGCTGATCCTAATCGACGAAGTACCCTACTACGATAACGACGTATTGACGCGGATATACATGAACGAAGTGAGTTCGATCAGCATTATCAAAGGGGGAAGCGCATCGTTTTTCGGGATCAAGGGCGCAGGAGGCGTTATCAGTATCATGCGTAAAGACGGATCGGAACCCATCGCCGACCTGCCGGCTCCGGGCGTAGCGTTCATCAAACCGCTCGGCTGCCGCACAATCGCCGATTTCTACAATCCGGTCTATGAAACGCCAGAACAAAAGGCCGCATCCAGCCCCGACCTGCGTACGACGATCTACTGGAATCCCTCGCTTCGATTCGACGGAACGGGCAAGGCTTCGGTGCTGTTCTACACCTCGGACGATCCCGAATCGTATCGGATCAACATCGAAGGCGTCACCAAGGAGGGATATGTCGCTCGTTACTCGGCCGATATGGAACAATAATCCCGGTTTCCCAACGTATCAGAGCGGCCCGGTCTCGACATGAGACCGGGCCGCTTTATTCTTATCTGCAAGGACGTTATAACCGGATATGCGCGTTGGCCAGCATCGCTTCCGCCGCCAGCCCCCCGATCACGGAGACTTCGATCCCCGCTTCCTCCAACACCGCAGCGCCGCGGCACTGTACGAAATGATCGGGCTCATGGACGGCGAACACGACCCGCGCCATCTTATGAGCCGTAATCAATGCGCTGCATGACAGCGGTTTCGACTTTCGGGTGGAACACGGCTCCATCGAACTGTACATCACGCCGCCTTTCAGGGAAACGCCGGCCTTTTCGGCTTTCAGAATGGCCTCTTCCTCCGCATGGTTATCGGCGGCCGTTTCGCGGCTGTATCCGGTAAATACCTGCCCGGCGGCGGTCACAGCCACCGCGCCGACCGAATAAGCCGAATCCGAACGGGGACAGTCAAACGCCAGAGCGACGGCCTGCCGCAGCCGGAAATAATCGGTTCCCCGCCGACTCAGCGAATAGTCCGTCACGCTCATATCGCCGACCTGCCTAACCTGCAACACCTCCATGCGGCGATCCTTGCCGAACGGAAACGCGCCGGCCCGCACGAAACGGGGCGCGCCGGACTCCCCGACGAAAAACGGCGCCACGGCGATCCGCAGCAGATCGACCCGGTTCCCGGTCAAAAACAGCGTCATCAGCCGGCTTCCGCCTTCCAGAAAAAGGGAACGAATCCCCATCGTTTCCAAAACGCCGACAATTTCCTCCGCAGTCACGGGAACCCCGACCCGAACGACCGTCGCGACCCGTCCGAGCCGTTCCAGTTTTTCGCCCGGCGCGTCCCCCGCGGCGATTACGACTTTATCGCCCGCCCCCGTTGAGAAAAAACGGGATTCCGAATCCAGATCTCCGCTGCGGGTAACGGTCACCTTCACCGGATCGGGACTCATCCCGAGCGACACCCGCCGATGCCGCAGGGAAGGATCTTTCAACAGCAACGAAGGATCGTCGCGGCGGACGGTCTCCGCCCCGACCATAACGGCATCACAACCGGCTCGTAAACGATACACCTCTTGCCAGTCGGCCGGATGCGAAAGCACCAGGCGTCCGGGCGAAGTATCGTCCGTATAACCGTCTGCGGAGAGCGCTGCGGAAGCTTGAACAATCATGTATTTTGGAATGGATGTTTCGACAAAGATGACGTTATTTTTTAAAACGAACAAATTTCATTAAATTTGCACTCGACAGGAACATTAAATACGTCCGGGCTGAAAATATTTCCGGGAAAAAACCGTTATTGATGCAACAAAACCGAACCACTGCGCATCTATTTGAAAGATCGGAGTATTAGCCTGCAATTTGGTGACCGAGAAAGAGCTGATAAAACGCTGTTGTAAGAATGATCCGCGAGCACAGCAGGAACTGTATGAAAAGTATGCACCCAAAATGTACGGTGTATGCTTGCGCTATGCCTGTAACAAAGAGATCGCACAGGATCTGATGCACGACGGTTTTATCACGGTCTTCTCGAAGATAGGCAGTTTCCGCGGAGAAGGCTCGTTCGAAGGATGGCTCCGCCGCATATTCGTCAATACGGCATTGGGACATCTGCGTAAAACCGATATCATCGGCCAGGCGGCGGAAATAGAGGCGGCCGGGCAATTCGGCAGCGCCGAAGCAACCGCCGTGGAACAGATGACCGAAACGGAACTGCTGCGCTGCATCGCCGAACTGCCGGACGGCTACCGGGCCGTGTTGAACCTCTTTGCCATCGAAGGATATTCGCACAAAGAGATCGCCGCCATGCTGAACATCAGCGAGGGAACATCCCGGTCGCAGTACTTAAGGGCCAAAGTTTTTTTACAGAGATTACTTCAGAAAGAAGAGATTATATAAAACCATGAAGAGCGATTCGCTGGAAGACGCCTTGAAAAAGAGATTGCAGGATTATACGCCTGCACAGTCCGTACCGTCGTGGCAGCAGATGCAACGACGGATGCAGCTCCATGCGAACGCCCATCCGGAACTGGAAATCCGTCCGAAACGCAGCCTGGGAAGACGTCTCGGATACGGGACGGCCGCCGCTCTGCTGCTGATCGCCGCAGGCATCGGGGTCTACCGGTCGGGGCTCCCGTCTCTGCAGGATATCCCGGAACAAACATACACGGCGAGCGGCGGGGACAAGGCGCAACTCCCCGCCCCTGCGAAAGGGAACGATCCGGTGCTGGCCAAACTACTGCAATCGGCCGCCAAAATCGAGGTTATCACCCCGCAGGCCGACGGAAGCGCGACGACCGTACTGGCCGCGAATACCGATTCGCATTCGGGAGCCTCCGATATGCGGAAGGCGGCCGCTCCCGAACCCGCGAGCGAAACGACCGTGTCCGACCGGCAAGCATCGCCGCAGGACGAAACGGCGGCCAAAACGGTCGCTCCGAAACGTCTCGCCGATCACAGCCGCCTGTTCGACACGCCGGATCCCCAAAAACGCCGTCCGCGCCACGGATGGATCGCTTCGGCTTTCGCGAACGCTTCGACATTCTCGTCGGCCGCTTCCGGAAGCGGTCCGGCTCCGGCGCGACTCACGTCGCTGCTCGACGGAAACAGCAGTTTTGCCTATACGAAAGGGGGAGTTCCGGAATTCGGCCGGAGCAACATGGATCACAAGTTCCCTGTTTCGGTGGGACTGAACGTGCGCAAGTACCTGGCGCCGCGACTGGGTATCGAAACGGGGCTGGTATACTCCTACCTGAGTTCGCAGGCCGAGATCGAGGGCGCTTTCAGTTACCGCTACTCGCAAAAAGTGCACTACCTGGGAATTCCGCTGTCGCTGACCTACTCGGTACTGGACAACAAACGTTTCGACATTTATTTCATCGGCGGTTTTATGGCGGAGAAAGCCATTGCCGCACGGGGCACTACGAAAACTTACGACGGTTCGACGCTGGTCTCCTCGGTTACGGATAAACTGTCGGCCAAAGGGCTGTTCTGGTCGGCCCACCTGGGAACCGGGGTCAGCTATAACTTCGCGGATCATTTCGGACTTTTCGTCCAGCCGGAAATCAGCTACTATTTCCGCACCGACCGCCAGCCGCTCTCCTATCGCACCGAAAACCGTTGGAATGTCAACCTGCGGATGGGGCTGCGGTACAATTTCTAACCGGGCCGCACGTTTTTACGCTCTCCGAAGCAACGTTTGACAATCCCCTTTCATCTACTTTACAGAGCACCGTCCGAAGCGACATTGCCCGGACAGGTGCCATATCGAACGAATAGCTAACAAAACAACTTATTTATTCATGAACAAATTTCTGAAAATAACCATGCTGGCGGCCGTTCCGCTGTGGGGACTCACTTCGTGTTTGGACGATAACAAATACGCCTATTTCCACCCCAACGAAAGTTGGGGAACGATTGTCGGCACTCCGGAGAATTTCAAAATAGAGACCGACAACGGCAACACGCTCCGGGTAACCGAGAACCTCGACCCGTCTTTCCCTGTGGAAGACAGCCTACGGGTAGTCGCTACGTTCACGCCGCTCGAACAAACGGGCGAGAATAGCTTCGACATCCGGGTAAACGCCATGAAAAAACTGCTGACGAAAATGCCGGTCTACCTGTCGGAACTGACTCCGGACGAAATCGACAGCCTCGGGACGGATCCGATCGACATCGCAAACGCCTGGTTCGGAGCGGGAGAGTACCTGAACATCGAGTTCACCATTTTCGTAAACGATCCGCAGAAAGCCCACTTCCTGAACCTGGCGGTCGACGAGGAAAAATCGACGCCCGAAGAGGTATTCGTTACGCTGCGCCACAACGCATTCAAGGACGAAACGCGGCAGAAAGGCTGGGGACGCGTCAGCTTCGACATCGCCGGGCTCGTTCCGGCCGGCAAGGACCAGATCAAAGTCACTCTGCAATGGACCGGATACAGCGGAGTTCCGGACAGCGCGTCGGGTATTTTCAAACTTCGGGAGCAAAACTCGTCGTTCTCCGTAACGCGCCCGGCCGGAAGCAACGATGTTCGCACCAAATCCGTAACCATCCGATAGTTCGAACGACCGATCTTCTTCCAATAAGCTCAGACCACTGTTTCAAATAATTTCTTCACAACCGGAAGGGGGCGTAACCAATGGTTACGCCCCCTTTCTATTCGGATCGATCAGTGCCTATTTTTTCTTCGGCGACGGCTTCTCGGCGACCGGAGCCGGAGCCTGCTGCGCACTCTCCTTCTTCTGATTGAGGAACTGTACGACGGCATACTTCGCGGCGGCGATCGTCTCGCGGTTTACCTTCTCGATTACGTTACCGCGGGCGATATCGTCGCTGTTGATGTAACCCTCCAAGATCAGCAACTGAACGATCATATTGTTGATATTCGTCTCCTCGCTATAACCCTCGGCAATATATAGCGTACCCACTTTCGCCGCAAACTCCTCGGCAAAGTCGGGGTAGTTCGGGAAACTCATCAGCTCCTCGAAGGTTTCGCTGAAACTCGACAGTTCGATATTCAGGTTCGGATTGACCAGCAGCGGACTGAACTCCCTGTGCTTGTCCGACGGGCGGAAGTTCACCAGGTTGCTGATATCCACCTTTTTGTTCCGGTTGTCGATTCGGCGCAGATCGGCTTTGCGCATGTTTTCGAGCTGGTACAGGTAGAAGTTGTAACGCCACAATTCCGAACTGTTCATCTCTCCGTTGAAAATATGACGGTATTTCTCGTTGATCAGCTTCTTGACCTTGATCTTGCCCTCGTTGATCTCCGGCTTGTTGACGCGCACTTCCTGGATCAGTTGCTTCAGAGCGGCGGCGGCTTTCTGTGGCCCGGTGATCTCGCGCCCCTTTTTGCCGATTTCGGTCGAAAGAACGCCGCACTGGATCTCGCGCGCCTTGCCCTTGCCGTCTTTGCCTCCGCGCAGACAGAGAATCAGATTTTCGACGCATTCGACCTGCCCTTCCTCGGAAATGAACGGCTGTCCGCCCGGCGTGCTCGCCAGCGAGTCGAACATCGAACTGAAGATCTTCCGGTCGATCACGACGTCGGTATAGATCTTTTCGTTATCGCTTTCGTAAACGGCCGTTGCGATAAACCGATTCTGGATCATATCGAACGATACGTCCTCGATCAGGTAACTGATGCCGTCGCGCACGAATCTGCGGTTGACGAAGATCATTTTCACCACTTCGGTTACGTCGATCTTATCCAGCAGCTTGAACGACGAAGCCAGGTAATACTGCTTGTCGGACGGATTGTAGTCCCAGTCCAGGATATCGTCCAAGTAGTTGCCGTGACGCGAAATCACTTCGACGATTCCCTTATCGGCCGTATAGCGCTTTAACGTACGCTGGAAGTTCGGACCGTCGCCGCTGGTCGCCTTCTCTTTCCGCTCGCCGTGGGCGTCGGTATAGAGCAGGAACGTTTCCGGATTGTCGGCGCGCGTAATACCGCCCTCTTCTTTCGAATAGTTGCTCGCACTGAGCATGATGTCGATCTTGAACGGCATCGTGATGTCGCACATGCCGCCCACCGTGCTGCGGGCGTTGCGGTCTTCCACATTGCTGTCGGCGCTGTTTTCGAACAGGTACTTGTAATACTTGATATAATCGGGGTCGAAGTCGGTCGTCCGCGAGAAATCGCCCACCTCGGTTCCGATCCCGTACAGATTGCCTTCGGCATCCTGGAACTCGTGGAACATATCCCCGGCGATCATCTTCACCGAACGGATACCTTCGAGGTTGTTGCGCAGCCACTTGAGTACGAAAGCCGCGATCATCTCGCTCTTGCCGACTCCGCTGTCGCCGTCGATCTCGACCACGAACACGCTGCCGTCGTTCTCTTCGACCAAGAACAGCGAACCGTGGCGAGGAACGCCGCCGATTTCCTTGACCTTCTCGTTGATGACCGTCAGACGCGGCTTTTTCACGTCGCCGAAGTAGTCGGCTTCCGATTTCAACGGCGTCACGATCGTCTTGATATTGCCGGCCGGCCCTTTGATATCGAAATACCCGATCTGCGGGAACGAGATCAGCTTTTCGGGAGCGCCCAGCAGCGAAATTACGTCCGGCACGAAATTCTTGATATCTTTCAGGCTGATATCTTCCGTATAATTCAACCGGAAGTTATCGGTCAGGTACTTCATGTATCCCTTCTGGAAAATCACCAGTTCCTTGACGATCCCGTGCTTCACTACTTTACAACGGTAGTCGTCCGAGTCCATGTTGGCGACGAAACGGGCCAGACGGTTCGTAAAGAACGACGAATCCGGCCGGGTGTCGATGTGCTTGATATATTCGGTCGGGGTTTCGGCGAGCGTTCCGGCATTCTCCTTGCGGCTCACCACGCGATCTACCTTGTGGAACGGATACTCGCGCTTCTTCGCATCGGTCACGATCCGGGTATGTTCCTGAACGGGCTGTTCGGACGAAATCACGCCGCATTTGATCATCAGTTCGTTGATCCACCCGATCTTGCCGTTTTCAAAAGACTCCAGCGATTTGTTGTCCATCTCGAATCCTTTGTACAGCGAGATACCGTGCTGCACCATCTCGTTGACGCTCGAATTCTGCTTCTTGAACGCCGTTTCGACGATACGCACCATCGTGTGGGCATAACGGTTGTAATAGTCCGTACCGCGGGTACGCTTGATCATGCTGATGTAAAACCGCACTACGCGGCGCGAAACGGCATAAATCTCGCTCTCGGCGATCTTAATGTCTTTCTTGCGCATGATGTAGTTGCTCAACTCTTCCAACTCCATCGGCAGGATGCTCGAAACGAACTCTTCGGTAAACATCTTGAGTTCGGAATCGTCGCAGTTGCTGATCTTGTCGTCGAAATATTTCAGCTTCTTGCAAACCAGCTTGTAGAACGAATTGTCGTTGTTCAGCAAATACAGGTACAAGATCTTGTCGGTAATTCCCGGCGATTTGGCGATCCCGGCGGCCACGCTGTCGGTAATGTAACCGATGCACTTCTGCGAAATCCGCAGCGACTTGAATTCGGGCAGGTCGCGCAGGTTCTGCATGAACTCGTCCACCCAGATATTCAGGTTCAGTTCCGAAAGCTTGATTCCGGTAATCTCCTCGAAACACTCCCCGGCTACGCGGATGATCTCCTTGCGGCTCGGTTCGAGACTCTCCTTCTCGAACGGCAGGTTGAAGTGCAGCAGGATTTCGCGGATATACTTTTTCAGGATCGAATTCAGTCCTTCCAGCTTGGCTTTGTCGAGTTCGGGGTTCCCGGTCGCGTTGATCGCCAGGATTTTCATCTTGCTATCCGAGAACAGCAGATTCTCCATCTCGATCAGGATCTCGCGCATCACGTTCTTCTCCTCGGGATTATCCAGCACGTGGTGATTCGGCTGGAAAGTCCGCTTGTTGGTGATATACTTCAGGATCACAGCCTTGCCGTAACGCGAGCTGACCGTATTGAAATCGAGGTCGGCCAGCGCCGGAACCCGCTTGTACACCTGCGCCAACAAGTTTTCATAGACCTTCGTGAAGGCCGGGCTTTTGATGAATTCGAACACGTCCTTGCAACTGCCGACGATATCGCCGTGCAGTTCGATCACCGAATTGGCCGAGCGACCGATCGTCGTGATCGTCACGCCGCTGCGTTCGGGCGAAGTATGGTACAGCGATCGTACGTCGCGGATCTGCAACGACGGCGCTTTGTCCTTTTTGTATTTGCCCGACAGTTTGTAATCCGCAATCACGCTGTCGATAAAGTCCTGATCCTTCGCATAACCGAAAACGCCCTGCAACAAATCGGCCGTTTCGACCTCCTTGTTGGCGACATCGTTGCGGGCATCGGCGAACCGGATCCAATACTTGATGAAAATGGAGAACGCATCCTCGATCTCGGCGGTAAACACCTTCATCCCCTCCTTCCCGGCCGAAATGTAACCGCCCAGCGAAAAGCGTACCACGCCGGTCGGATACGGAACCGTAGCGATCCCCCGGTAACGGGCCAGCGACTGGCAGAACAGCAGGATGTCGGCATAGCTGAACTTGCCGCGAATACGGAAATTGAACAGATAAGAACCGTCCGATTTGATATAATTCAGGTATTTGCCTTCCGCGGTGCCGTCCAGTAACCGCGAAGCGACCGACAGGGCCATCTTCAGCCTCGTCAACGACTCCTTGCGGAAATTCTTGTTGACACGGAAACGGTTCAGGTTTTCGACCAGGCGCGACTGGTAGTACATGAAGAACGGCTCGTTATGGTACTTGAAGTCGTCGGGCAAGCCCAGCACGTCGAGCTTATCGAGCGAAACCAGTTCGTCGAGCAGGAACAGGTACAGCGGCGATCCTTCGAATCCGGCCGTCTTGTGCAACTGGCGGTTGGTTTTGCTGATCTCGTTGTTCTGCTCGGTTTTGCCGATCTGATCGACGATGAATTTGACGATCGTCTTCTTGATCTTCGACCGAGACGCGTTTTTCGGCAGTTCGGCTTCGACGCGGTCCTTGATACTTTTGGCGACCTGGGCCGTTTCGAGCGTATTGTTCAACATCAGCAACGAATTGTTGTTGCCGTGCGCAGCGCTGTTGCAACTGCGGGCGTATTTCGCGAAATCGGCAGCCTGCGGCGTCAGCGCGATGGCTCCGAGACGTTCGCCGGTCGCCGCCAGGTTTTTGGTCGTCGACAGCGACGAAATCGCCTTGATTCGCGACTGCGCGTTGATATTGTTCATGATGTAGCGCGAAATCGTCCGCCACTTGGGCATCGTGGTATCTTCGATCTTCACGCTTTCGGCATACGCCTCGTCGAGGAACAGCGTGATCTTGCAACTGTTCAGGAAACGCAGGAAGTTATTGACCGACTCGGTGTTGAAATCGGTATAACCGGTCGGATTGTTCGGGTCGTTGATAATGATCGTCGTATTCTCGCAGAACAGATCCCACAGGCTGCCGCTGTCGTCGAACAGCGCTAGCGTCGATTTGATCCGCGACAGGCGGTCGATCAGCCGATCGTAAGCCAGGCGGCCGTCTGCGTCGTTCTCGATCTCGATGTCGAACGGATTGACGTCGAAACAGTCGTCCGGCAGCAGATCCTTATACTCCCAAGCCTGTACGCCGTTGTAAATGATATAGGGTTTCGGACGGCCGTTCGGATTGAACAACAGGTCGCGGATAATCATCTGCACCGAATCCGATACCGAAGTCTGATCCATATTGCCGAGCGCCGACAAGAAATTCTTGACGATATCCTTGTCGTCGTCGCTTAATGCGAAATATTTGTCGCGAATCCCCAAATCGATCAGGAATTTTTCGAAACGCCCCTTGTTGTCGGCGTCCTTGCCCACCTTGGTCAGGTACTCCTGATACTTTTCGAGGAACAAGTTGATTCCGAAATTCTTATGGAAATGGTTCTTGAGGGTGCGTTCGTAACAGCTCGGAATAACGTCCAGGATCAACTGGCAGGCGTAACGGATCTTGCTGCTGAGGTTATTGAACGTCCGGCTGCGCAGATAATCGCCGAAAGTCTTGATCTGGTGGCGTCCGCCTCCTTCGAGAATCGTGATGACGTCGATCAGCTTATTGCCGGCGTAAAAATAGTTCCGCATCCGGCCTTCGAACTCGTCGATCAGTTCCTGCGTCTGGATCTTCTTATTCTCCTGCTTGTGGCAGTTTTCGAGGAAGAAAATGAAATCGCGCAGTTTCTCAAGCGAATACTTGTCTTGTACGACCTGGCGCGAAAAGGCGTCGAGTTTGAACAGCGTAATCCGCTTTTCGACGTCGGCGTCGTCGCCGGTCTGCTCGACCAGCAGCGACTTGATCTCGCGGCCGTACTCCTCGATTTGCACCTCGAGTTTCTCGCGGAACTCCATCAGGAACGAAGGATTCACGTTCTCAAGGATCAACCGTAGGTTCAACTGCGTATTGGCCGGGGAACCCAGCTTTTTGGTGTGTACTTTATTCAGCGTATTGATAATCCCGTTGTGAAAACAGAAAACCAGCGAAGTGTTCGAACTGCGCGACTCCTTCGAATCGTCGACGATCACCAGACGGGTCAGCAGCGGGAACCACTTCGGCCCGGAATAGTGGTTGATCCGGGCATGCTTCACCTTTACCACGAAAATCGACGTGGTGTCGACCGTCATCCGGTCGTACAGGTCCTCCGGCGCGGGACTTTCGAGCACCACGACGGCATCCTTGTTGAACACGTCGCCCCTGAGCAGCGACACGGCTTTGTCGGCATTGCCCGAAACGACCGTGCGGATCATGCCGTTCATCCCCTTGAAATTCACGGCCCACTGGCTGCGGTGCAAAAAGTCGTTGATCTCGGCTTTGGTCGTATAGTGGGTGCTCTGGCTGATCATCTGCTCGAGCGTGTCCATCAGGTAATTCCAGTGCGCCTCGTTGATATCGCCCGTCACGCCGATCACGTCGCGGTATTTACGCAGATCGCGGACATGGCCGCCCAATTGCACCTGCGACATGAAGTCGATGTGGAAACTGTTGATCGGAGGCGTTCCGACCGAGAGGTCGTGCGTATCGCGGATGTTCCGCAGCACGTTTTTGACTTCGGTGGTGGTACCGTCGGTATCGAGCAGGGCGTTGATTTTTTTGACGAATTTGCCGCGGCGGTTACTCAGTTCGAACGCTTTCGAATTGCTGTGCGGAATGAGCATCAGCGAAACGTCCGTATAACCCGGAATATCCTCCCTGAACTTCAACAGGTAACGGTTGATCTCGGCCTGCTGTTTGGCCGGATCGTCGGGCTCCTCCATGCAAAGGCTCACGAAACTCGTGAGGTTATCAAAAATGTGGCGCGGCAGAAAAATCTCCGCCCTCGGCCCCAGCGATTCATAAAGATTCAAGAGCTGCAATGCTTCGTTGCTCAAAAATGCTTTCGGTTCACCTACAATTTTCATCTTTCCGATTCTATTCGTTTTATGCCGTTCGTTCCCGGCGATCTGCTATCACTCTGATTACTAAATGCCTCGGCATCCGCGCAAAAGACATATTTTCACCGTGCCAAAGATAGGTATTTAAATTGACATTTGAAATAAATGTTTAAAAAATATTTTATTTGTATAAAAACACACAAATTTAAATAAAAAATAACACACTTACGGACAAAACCGTAAGCGTGTTATTCGGAAAATAAAGTTCGAATTGTAGGAACGCGTTCCTACAATTCGAACCGGAAAAGTTGGGCTGTTATCAAATTGTAATCCCGTTCGAGCTGCAACTGCATCTGGCGGCTCTGGTACAGCACGCCGATCTCGGTAATATACTCGATCACCGTGATCTGTCCGGCATCCAGCGCTTTGTTCAGCATCGACAGGTTATTCTGCGCCTGCAACACCGACTCCATCGACCGCATCGATTCCCGCAGCGTAACGGCCTGGTCGTACAACTGCCGGAGCTCCGACGCCGCATTCAGCCGAACGCTTTCCAGTTGAGCGGATGACGAAGCCGCCTGGGCGCGCGCGGCCTTCACCTTGTTCTTGTTCTCGAAAAGCGGAATCGACATTCCCACCTTGAACCCTTTGAAACGTCCTTCCCCGCCGAAATCGTGCCGATAACCCATTTCGAACTTCGGCAGCGACAGCGAACGGTTCAGCGATACGCTTTGCTTATCGACCGACACCTGCTGCTGCAGGCTTTGCACCTGCGGATTTTGCTCCATATACAGCGCGCTCAGTTGTTCGAATGCAGGCAAACTCTCCACGGTCGGATAGACCAGACCGGAAAACCGGTCGCTTTCGGTTCCGGTCAGCGTAGCCAATTGCTGACATTTGGCCAGCAGTTCGGCTTCATTGAGGTTATACTCGGTTTTCGCGGAGATCAGCTCGACTCCGATCTTATTACATTCCAGAATATTGGCTTCTCCGATTGCAAACTTCCGACGGTAAGCGGAATCCAGCCGTTCGGCATTGACGACCCGTTCGGACAGAAACTCCTTCATCCGGTTCAGGTGGACGATCTGGATGCACAACGTCTTAGCGTCCAGCAACAACTGCTGACGCAGCGCAGCGCCTTCCATATCGTAATACGACGAACGAAGTTTCGCAATCTTGTTGCGCGATGCGTAAGCCGACGGAAAATCGAAAGCCTGCATCACCGTCAACTCGGAATTACGGATCCGTTCGGCCCCGCCCCACAGGCTTTCGAACTCGACGCTCGGATTGGCGAGGTACTTGCCGGTCTGGGCTTCCATCTTCTGGGCGGCGGTCAGTTCGCGCTGGGCTTTCAGTTCCTTGCTCGCGGCTTCGACCTCGCGCAATACGTCGTCAACGCTGCGCTGACCGTAAGCCGTCCCCGCAAACAGGGCGGCCGCAAATATCAGGATGCATTTCATACGTTGCTGTTTTTACGGTTAATAATCAGGTAAACTGCCGGAACGATAAACCCGTTCAACAGCGTCGAACTCAGCAGTCCGCCCAGAATCACCTTGGCCATCGGACTCTGAATTTCGTTACCGGGCAAGTCGCCGCCGAGCGCCAGCGGAATCAGCGCCAGCGCCGACGACAGCGCCGTCATCAGGATCGGGTTCAGCCGGTCGAGCGATCCGTTCACCACGCTGTCGTGCAACGACATGCCCTCGCTGCGCAGTTGATTGTAATGCGATACAAGGAGTATGCCGTTGCGCGTCGCAATGCCGAACAGCGAAATGAAGCCGATAATCGCCGGGATACTGACCTCCCCGCTGGTCAGCCAGATGCTAACGATCCCGCCGATCAGCGCCAGCGGCAGATTCAGCATGATGATGCCCGACACCGACAGGCTGCGGAACTCCTGGAACAGCAGCAAGAAGATAATGAGCAGCGAAATGATCGACATAAGCGACAGCACCCGCGACGCGGCCTGCTCGCTCTCGAACTGGCCGCCGTATTCGATATGGTATCCTTCGGGCAGATCGACCTTCTCCCGGATCATTTCCTGGATATCGCCCACCACGCTATGCAGGTCGCGGTCGGCCACGTTGGCCGATACGACAATCTTGCGCTGTGCGTTCTCGCGGCTGATCGCATTCGGCCCCGAGGTCGATACGATATCGGCCACGTAACTGAGCGGCACTTTACCGGCCGTCCCGTCGATCGTCAGATTCCCGATTCGCTCCATGTCGGATCGGTCGGCATCGTCCATCTTGACCGTTACGTCGAACGAACGCCCCTGGTCGTAGACCTGCGAAACGACTTCGCCGCCCAGCGCCACCTCGATGAATCGTGAAAACTCGGGCAGCGGAATGCCGTATTTGGCGAGCATTTCGCGTTTCGGGCGGATCTGCAACTGCGGACGCTCGACCTGCTGCTCGACGTTCAGGTCGGCTACGCCGGCGACGCCCGAAACGGCGCCTTTGACCTGATTTCCGAGTGAGAAAAGCCGGTTCAGGTCGGGCCCGAACAGTTTGATCGCGATATTGGCCTTCGTGCCGGACAGCATCGCGTCGATCCGATGCGAAATCGGCTGGCCGATTTCGATATTGACGCCTTTCAGCACGCCGAGCCGGGCCCGCACGTCGGAGAGAAACTCCTGACGCGAACGCTCGTCCAGTTCGAACGGAGCCTCCATTTCCGAAACATTCACGCCGAGCGCGTGTTCGTCCAGTTCGGCGCGCCCGGTTTTGCGGGCGACCGTCTGTATTTCGGGGATTTCGAGCAGGATACGTTCCACCTCGCGCCCGATCTTATCGGACTCTTCGAGCGAAATGCCGGGCATCGTAGAGGTATTGATCGTCAGCGAACCTTCGTTGAACGGCGGCAGGAAATTCCGTCCCAGGCTGAAAAACACGACCAGCGAAGCGACGAACAGCGCGACGGTCGAACCGATTACGAGCCGTTTATGCGAAAGCACCCATTCGAGCGCCTTTTTGTAAATTCGTTTCAGGAAACGGGAAACGATCGGTTCCTTCTGGCTGCGTTGCAACACCCGATCGCCGGTCAGCAGGTAACTGCACAGCACCGGCGTCAGCGTCACGGCGACGACCATCGACGCGAACAGCGCCACGATGAACGAAATCCCGAGCGGACGCAACATGCGTCCTTCGAGCCCGCCGAGGAAAAACAGCGGCACGAAAGCCACGATCGTAATGATCGTCGCATTGACGACCGACGTACGAATCTCTTTCGAAGCCTCGTAGACGACCGTAAGCGTCGGAAGCCGTTCCTCTTTCGGTTTCAAAAAGTTCTGTCGGAGTCGCTTGAATACGTTCTCGACATCGATGATCGCATCGTCGACCAGCGAGCCGATCGCAATGGCCATACCGCCGAGGCTCATCGTATTGATCGTAAGCCCCATCGCCTTCAGCGCCAGCACCGACACCAGCAACGACAGCGGCAGCGCGATCAGCGATATGACCGTCGTGCGGAAATTCATCAGGAAGACGAACAGCACGATCACGACGAAAATGGCCCCCTCGAACAACGCTTTCTGAATGTTGTCCACCGAACTTTCGATGAACCGCGACTGCCGGAAAATGTCGGTCGAAACGTGCACGTCCGGCGGCAGAGTCCGCTGGATTTCGGCGAGCGTCCGATCGAGTTTGTCGGTCAGTTCGAGCGTATTGGTATTCGGTTGTTTGGTCACGGTCATCAGAACGGCCGGTTTGCCGCGCTCCGAAGCGACGCCCAGCCGCGGCGATTTCGCTCCGATTTTCACATCCGCAACGTTTTCGAGCAGCACCGGAATGCCGTCCGTCGTCTTAACGACAGCTTTCCCTAGCTCCTGCTCGTCGGCCGTGGAAAGCACCCCGCGAATGATGTATTCGTTGCCGTACTGGTTCAGGATACCGCCGCTGGAATTGCGGCTCATGTCGGCCACCACGTCGAGCACCTGTTGCATCGAAACGTCGTAATGGCGCATCCGCGCCGGGTCGAGCAGCACCTGGTACTCCTTGATGTCGCCGCCGATCACCGTTACCTGAGCGACGCCGCCGGTAGCCAGCAGCCGCGGGCGGATCACCCAATCGGCCAGCGTCCGCAGTTCCTGTAACGAAGTGGTATCGGCCGTCAGTCCGACGATCAGCAGTTCGCCGAGGATCGACGACTGCGGCCCGAGCGTCGGCGTGCCGACGTTCTGCGGCAACGTCTCGCTGAGCGTAGCCAGCTTTTCGGAAACGATCTGGCGCGCCCGGTAAATATCGGTTCCCCAATCGAACTCGACCCAGACGACCGAAAATCCGGTCGTCGACGACGAACGCACGCGGCGCACGTCGGTCGCTCCGTTGACGGCCGTTTCGATCGGGAACGTCACGGTGCGTTCGACCTCTTCGGCGGCCATTCCGTTCGCCTCGGTCATCACGACCACGGTCGGCGCATTCAAGTCGGGAAAAACGTCGACCTCCATATGGCGGGCGGTAAACGTGCCCACGGCCAGCAGCACGACGCCCGCAATCATCACCAACAGCCTGTTGTGCAATGAAAAGTTTATGATTTTATTCAGCATGACGCAGGCGATTTAGTGGGAGTGCGAATGGCCTTCGGGGATCGCCCCGGAGAACGAAGCCATTTTTACCTGCGCGACGCCTTTGCTGACGACCGTCTCGCCGGCTTTCAGGCCCGACAACACACGTACGTTCCTGCCGTCGGCGGCGCCGAGCTTCACTTCCCTTTTGGCATACCCCTCGTCGTCGAGTTGCACGAATACGAAGTGAACACCCTGATCCTCCGTTACGGCGCTCAGCGGCACGGTCAGCACGTCGCGCTGCGGCGACGATATCAGATAAATCTCGACGAACGAACCCGGGATCACGTCCCCGCCGTTATCGAATTCGAAAATAACCGGAATGAAAACCGAACTGCCGTCGGAACTCTTACCGACCGACAATAGCCGCCCGTTCATTTCGGAGAGCGAGTAGACTTTGTCGTCGTACGGCGTACGGAAATTCGCGCCCGACACCGAACGCAGATCGTTCAGGTACCGTTGCGACACTTCGGCGCGCAGTACGAGCCGTTTGTTCTGCGAAACGGTGGCCAGCGTCTGTCCCACTTCGACGAAGGCCCCTTCGCTCACGGCGACATTCTTAATAAAACCGCCGATCGGGGCCGTAACCCGCGTTCCCCGGACGGAAGTTTTGCCTGCAACCGCATCGTAGGCGGTTTTGGCATTTTCGTAAGCGAGCCGGCTCTGTTCGTAATCCGACTGTGAAATGATCTTGTCTTTCACGAGGTTTTCGGCGCGTTCGAAAGCCGCTTTGGCCTGCTCGTACGTTGAGCGGGTGCGGGCCACGTAATCCCCTTCGGCCATCTCTTTGGACGAAATCGTAAACAGCGTTTCCCCGCGGCCGACCGGCGTACCGTCGGCGATCTTCTTATTGGTGAACGACACGACGCCGCCGACCGGCGCTACGACCGAAGCCTCGTCGCCTTGCGCTGCCATGATCCGACCGCTGGTAGGAATCACTTCATTGAACGTAACGGGTTGCACTTCGAACAGTTCGAAATCGGTCTGCGCAGCCTGCGCTTTCGTAAAGACGATTTCACCGGCATGGGTATCCCCTCCGGCTCCGTGATCGTGTCCCGCGCGCCCGGCCTCCTCGGCCTCGTGATCGTGCCCTTCGGCTTCATGGTCATGGCCGTCGTGATCGCCGTGTTCCGCTTCGGACGTATGTCCGTCCCCGGACGCTCCGGCGCTCGAAGGCCGGTTCCCGCAACCCGTCATCAGGGCTACGGACAGTATGCTTGCTAACAATATTTTATTCATTGCATGGATTTTTTGTTTGAATCATGTGAACACGCTCCCTCGTTTGCAAACGAAAGAGTCGTCTTTCCGCCGTGCGGAAACAAAAACTATGCAATGAAAACGGGAGGAGCCCGCAGCAGCGGCAATGCCGCCGCATCCGGCCGGGCAGCCGGTTCGGCAAACGGTGCGAAAGAGACCGTCGCCATCGCATAAACGCGGGCGTCAAACGTAAAAACGGAATCGAAGAAAAGCGTGACGGGAAAATGATAACCGCCCGTAGGATCGTCCTGTTGATCGACCGCCTGTACGAGCTGGCTGCCGCCCCGTCCGTACATCACGAACAGATACCGCAGATCGCAGTCCGTGTCCGATCCGCCGTGATCGTCGTTCCCTCCGCAGCAGGGAACGTGCCCGAAACATTCGACGCACCGTTCCGGAGCGACGAAACTGATCCGGTCGCCGTGATGGTGATGCGGCAACGCCGACAACGCCAGCAACAGCGTTCCCGTGAGCAGTACGAATATGGCGGATATGCGTTTTTTCATTTCTGGTCGGTTATCCCGTCGATCCGTCTAAAAAGATTACGGACAAAAATACAATTTTTTTTCGACAATTTCATAACGGCCGGAAATTTCGCTACCTTCGGCGCGTCAATTATTGAAGCGAACGAATTATGGCTTGGTTTTATTTGATCCTCGGGGGACTTTTCGAAATGGGATGGGCAGTGGGGCTGAAACTGTCGCAGAGTATGCCGGTCAAGATATGGGGTATCCTGATCGCCATTTTTTCAATGGCGCTGAGCATGTTCTTGCTTTACGTCGCCCAGCGGACGATCGCCATCGGCACCGCCTACGTCGTCTGGACGGGTATCGGCGCGGTCGGAACGCTGTTGATGGGAATTTTCTTTTTCGGCGACTCGGCCGGATTCTGGCGGCTGTTCTCCGCGGCGCTGATCGTCCTCGGGGTGATCGGCATGAAACTATCCTCCTAATTCCTGCTTTTATTCGGATTTCAGCGTAATCACCGTAATCGACGGATAAGTGCCTATCCGCATCGGATACATCACGTATCCCATTCCGTCGTTGACGAAAAGGTATTTCCCGTCCTCTTCGTACAGACCGCTCCATCGATCGTACATCCATTCGGCAGGCGACCACGCCCATCCGCCGAGCCGGATTTTGAGCTGCATCGCATGTACATGCCCCGACAGGGTCAGATCGGCCCGCCCGGTAGCCAGCGCTTCGTCCCACACCTCCGGCGTATGGGCGATCAGCAGATTGAACAGGCTGTCGGGCACTCCCCGGTAGGCTGCGTCGAAATCGCAGCGTGCGAAATCGACGTTCTGCCGTCCGTTCAGTTTTTTCCCGATCGGGAAATTCACCCCCGTCACCGAGATGCTGTCACTGCCGCGCCGGACGTACCGAGACTCGTTATCCAACAGGTTCCATCCCATCGCCCGCTGCCGGACGGCCAATTCGTCGAAACTCTGCCGCGGAGTCAGGTCGCTGTCCCGGTTCAGGTAGATCCCCAGATCGTGATTGCCATACACCGAATAGACCCCGTCTTTCGCACGGATTCCGGACAATACGGACATCACCGAATCGGTCAGCTCGCGGGCGTCTATATTGACCAGGTCGCCCGCATTGACAACCAGATCGGGATGCTGTTCGTTGATCTTCCGCACCATTCGCCGGATAAAGCGGCGGTCCCCGGGTTCGTTGCCGGCGTGCAGGTCGGTAAACAGTACTATCTTATAACCGTCGAAAGCGGCCGGAATCTTATCCGAACGGACGATCAGGTCTTCCTCCACGATCCGCGACCGGCCGACCGTCGCACCCCATATCATCACGAGCAGGGTCAGCGCACCGGCCGCCAGACCGATCCTCGAAAACAACCGCACCTTTTTTCTTCGTACCCAACCGGCCGGATAATCCAGCAGCGAAACCAACATGTAGACCGACTTCGGCCCGACGCTCATAAAGAACAGGCAGATCACCCACAGGATAACGTGCATGTAACTTTCCGCCCCCGCCTCAGAGCAGCGGCGGTAAAAAAGCAGCGCGGCGACGATCCCCGCATCGAGCAACAGGAAGTGCGCCAGATAGAGTCTCCGCAGCCACCGCTTGTCCGGCAACCGCCGACGAACCCGGCGCAGGATCAGCAGATCCAGCGTCACGGATACAACAGACAGTATAACAATCAAGTACAGTATCATTCCTTATTTACGTTTCACGACGATCGCATTGCAGACGGGACGTTCCGAGCGAAAAAAGAGCATCCGGTCGGAAGGAGCGTTGACGATCCCCTGCCCCTTCGTCCACAAGGTCGAAGATCCTCCCCCGTCGAGGTTTATCGCATCCGCCGCTCCCATCAGGCGGGCCGCATAAGCCAATTCGCACAGGGCCATCCCCGCCGCGCGGCTCTGCCGTCCGTCCACGACCATCAGCAGGACGGTTCCGTCGGCTTTCGTCCCGACGCAGGATCGCGGATGGCGGGGAGCCGTCGAATCCCACGGGATTAGCGACCGGCCGCCGCGCAGCAGCATCGGGCCGGTTACCATCACATCGGGATACCGATCCCGATGCGGAGCGTCCGCCTGCTCCATCGCCAGACTCCAATCGATCAACCGCAGTACTCCCGCAGTATCGACCGCCACGGCGACGCCGGTTTCGGCCCCTATCTGGGCGGGCCGATATCCTCCTGTTTTTATGAAACCCATGGCTACGGCCTGTTTCGTACGGGTTTTAAAAAAGCCCCCGTTGATCGCCGCTACCGCGCCAGACTGCTTCCCGATCCGGGAAGTCTTCGTACGAAGCGAATCCTGAATCACGGCCAAACGGTATTTTTCCGGGGCGATCTCGATGCACGAAATCTGCTGATCGGAATCGAAAAGGCGGATCGACAGCTTACGAACAGTCATCCCGTCCGCATCGTAAACCGTCCGCCACGAAGCATTTGCCAAAGCCGCGGAATCGGCCGCACTCTGCGCGGAAACGCCGCCCGAAAAGCAGAGCAGTAACAGCACGATCCGTATAAGCGATTTCAATCTCATAACAAACAATTTTCGAACGGCGCAAGTCCGCTATTTCGTATACAGGCGGTTCAGATTTTCCTGCACCCGCTCGTCGAACAGATAGTCGTCGTACTCCATGTATTTGTCGACCATTCCGTTCGGCGTGATCTCGATGATCCGGTTAGCCACCGTATTGATGAACTCGTGGTCGTGCGAAGTCATCAGCACGACACCCTTGAAGGCGACCAACGCATTGTTGAACGCCTGGATCGATTCCAGGTCGAGGTGGTTGGTCGGCGAGTCGAGCAACAGCGTATTGGCCTGGCGGATCATCATCCGGGCGATCATGCACCGCATTTTCTCCCCTCCGGACAGCACGTTGACCTGCTTGTAAATCTCGTCGCCGCTGAACAGCATCTTGCCCAGATACCCGCGCAGGTACAATTCGCTGGTATCCTGCGAAAACTGGGCCAACCAGTCCACGATGGTCAGCTGATTGTCGAAAAACGGCGCATTGTTCAACGGCAAATAGGCCGGATTGATCGTTACGCCCCACTCGACCATACCGCTGTCGGGCTTGTCGTCGCCGGCGACGATCTCGAACAGCGCGGTAATCGCGCGCGGCTCGCGCGACAGGAACGCCACCTTGTCTCCCTTTTCGATCGTGAACGATACGTTTCGGAACAACGTCTCGCCGCCGACCGTCTTGCTGAGGCCGTCGACCGCCAGAATTTTGGTTCCCGGCTCGCGCTCGGGCTGGAAAATGATCCCCGGATATTTGCGCATCGAAGGCTTGATCTCCTCGATATTGAGTTTTTCGAGCATTTTTTTGCGGCTGGTCGTCTGCTTCGATTTGGCCACGTTGGCGCTGAACCGCTGGATAAATTCCTGCAACTCCTTTTTCTTCTCCTCGGCCTTTTTGTTCTGGTTGGCCTGCTGACGGGCGGCCAACTGACTCGATTCGTACCAGAAACTGTAATTTCCGGAGAACAGGTTGATGTCGCTGTAATCGATATCGACGATGTGCGTACTGACCGAATCGAGGAAATGGCGGTCGTGCGAAACGACCAACACCGTATTCTCATAATTCGCCAAGTAGTTTTCGAGCCACATGATCGTGTTGACGTCCAGGTCGTTCGTCGGCTCGTCGAGCAGCAGGTTGTCCGGCTTGCCGAACAGGGCCTGCGCCAACAGCACGCGCACCTTCTCTTTGGCGTTCAGCCGTCCCATCAGTTCGTAATGCAGATTTTCCTTGATCCCCAGCCCGCTCAACAGGTTGGCAGCGTCGCTTTCGGCGTTCCAGCCGTCCATCTCGGCGAATTTCTCCTCCAGTTCGCCGACTTTGATTCCGTCCTCTTCCGAGAAATCGGGTTTCGCATATAGGGCGTTTTTCTCCTGCATCAGCGACCACAGCGGCTGGTGTCCCATCAGCACGGTATCCAGCACCGTACACTCGTCGAATTCGAAGTGATCCTGCTTCAGCACCGACAGCCGTTCGTGCGGCCCGAATGCGACCGACCCGCGCGTCGGCGTCACATCGCCGCTGAGCACTTTCAGAAAAGTCGATTTGCCGGCGCCGTTCGCACCGATCACCCCATAGCAGTTTCCGGGTGTGAATTTCAGGTTGATATCTTTGAAAAGAACTCGTTTCCCGTATTGTACTTCCAAGTTTGAAACCGTAATCATGCGTCTGTCCCGTTTTATTTTACGCCCCAAAGGTACGATTTACCGGGCGTTATTCCAACCCGGAAAACGATCCCGAGGCACTTATTCAAAACTTTCCGCCGGAAATCCGTTAAAAGAAAATTTATTTTAGATTTTTATCGGTT
>ERZ838577.1484-NODE-1484-length-31214-cov-11.241375_pt1 | contig 31214 bp, 26 predicted proteins | sample MGYA00519682_ERZ838577 | MGnify/ENA primary metagenome ERZ838577 (study PRJEB31850, sample SAMEA3708838) | human gut metagenome | biome: human gut; feature: human-associated habitat; material: faeces | place: China | collected 2014 ...
TTCATCCTGAGCCAGGATCAAACTCTCCGCTGTCGGTATCTTGTTTTCTTTTTTTCTTCAAAATACTTTTCGGTTCGCCGATTCGCGAGAACCAGGCGCCCTACTGCGTTTGTCTTGACCTCCGGCACATTCTTTCAGGTCGGAATTGATACGGAAACTTTCGTTCTTGAACTTTCCCTGTATCTTTCTCAACCGGACACCTTATTGCAGGTGTCCCGCTGCTTGTCTTGTGGCAAAATGTCATTGTTCTTTTGCGATTCGGAACTCTGTCTCCGCAAGGTTTTCACATCCTTGCTGCCGTGTCGTTTTTCCCGAACGCGGTTGCAAAGTTATAGCAAAATCGGGCGCTGTGCAAATATTTCTGCGATTATTTTTGAAACAATAGCATTATCCATTTACAAGTCGCTATGATTCATTAAATTAAACAAGTGTTAAAATATCTTTCGAATTGTTAACGTGATTTTGCAGACCTCTGCTCATTCACGAGAATCAGCAGTTCGTCGCGCACATCGGAGGGGAGCTCGAGGTGACGCTGGGTAATGCTCCTTGCCCATCCGGCCACATCTTCGGGGCGCAAGGTCATGAGGACATCGCGGAATTCTTCGATCTCCTCCGGCGTGTAATCATCGCCCGGCCGACCGATAAAGCGGTCGAGTTCCTCGTCATCATAATAGAGGATTTCGGCCGACACGGGGGAAAGCGTGTCTTTCTCGCAGACAAGGTGCATGCCGCAGCATTCACCCTGCGCCGCCTCGCCGGCGTCATCTTTCGCGACGTCATCCTCCGGTTTGACACCAGTATCACCTTCGACAGGAGCCGGAGATCCGGATTTCTCATCGAGTCGGCGGTTATGCAACCGTTCACCTATATAAAGCACAATGCCGACAACAATCAGCACCGCGAGTATTACCAAAGCACCGGTCATAAGATTTTTATTTAAGATTCATGTTTAACATTGATGGCGCGGAAGCAATTTATTGCGTCCCTACCGCAATGCTTCCACGGAGAAGCAGGCATCGCGAAGCCGGTCGAAAAATCCGGGGAAGGATTTGGCCACGCATTCGGCATCGCGGAGGCGCAAGGGTCCGAAGCGCGCAGCGCCCACGGCAAAGGCCATCGCCATCCGATGGTCGCCGCGGCTCTCGATCAGCGGTTCCTCCTTATCAGAATTTCCGATTCTTCTCTCCTCTCCCCTCCATTCAAGATAATCACCCTCGGCCTCAATTTTATAGCCGAGTCGGGCGAGTCCTTCCGTCAGCGCGGCGATACGGTCCGATTCCTTATAACGAAGTGCGGCGACACCTTCGAGCCGGAAGGGTATTCCGGCGAACGCGAGACCCACGGCAAGGGGCGGCACAAGGTCGGGCGAAGCCGACATATCTGCCACAAAGAGTCTCCTCGTTGCGGCTTCGGCGAAGAGTGGGGCACAGACGCTGTCGCCCTGAAGCGAACCCTCTTCGACCAAAGCGGGGTCGAATATTATCTTAAGCTCCGGCCGAAGAAGCGCCAGCTCATAAAAGAAAGCGGCCGCCGACCAATCCGGTTCCACGGCGAGCGAAGAGAAGACGTCACTGCTGGAGTAGAAAAGAGAAACGAGTTTCAGCGTCATGTCGACATAGGGGCGAGACACCACTCCCTCCGGCAGACGGAAATTCCGCACATCGACACCATGCAGGCATGAAGCGAGTATTATTGCCGAGATATATTGCGAAGAGAGGCGGCCAATATCAGGATCGGCTGCCAGTAAGTCAGCGCCGGCCTCGGGCCATTTTTGGATACCTCTTATATATAGAGGCGGCCTCCCCTCCTCTACGAGATATCTTATTTCCGCCCCCATCCGCCGCAAGGCATCGACAAGAGGGCTAACCGGGCGGCGCCGCAGCTGTTCCGAACAGTCCACAGTGCCTTCGAACCCCGACATCGAAGCCACAAGGGCAATGAAGAAGCGCATGGAGGTGCCACCGCTTCCGAGATCGTAGCGACGGCCCGGCTCATACTGCCGCAGAAGGTCGAGGGCAGCCGAGAGCTCACGCGTATCGTCGCAATCGGGCATACCGGCGCGCCGGGGCGCGGGCACCCCGTTTCTCCGCTCATTGATATAATCGAGCATAAGAAGTCGCGCGGCTATGCTCTTCGAGCCGGGAAGAGAGATGCGCGGCTCGGAGACTCCGCCTCTATATTCCACTCTTACAATCATCGATTATTCATGTGGGAACAGAAGACAGGCATCGCCATAGGAAAGGAAACGGTAGGCATGGGAGAGTGCCTCCTCATATATATGACGCCACTGGAGAGGATGACGGCGCGGATTGCGGTCGAGGAAAGATGAGACGAGCAGCAGGAGCGTGGATTGCGGCTGATGGAAATTGGTGACCATCACATCCACCGCCCTCCAGCGGAAACCGGGAGCGATCATGATGGAGGTAGAGGCCGTCAGAGTATCGAGGCCGCGGCTATCCATATAATCGAGTATATGCCGTATTTCCACGGACGCATCCGCGGGATGCTTCGCATCGGGTCCGTAAGGATCCCATTGCCCTACATGGAGCGACTCATCCCCCTCATGGAGCATCATTCCTATATAAGGAAGCGATTCGAGAGTGCGCACGGAAGTGGTGCCGACAGCCGTGATCTTGCGACCATGGCGCAAAGCGTCGTGCAACTTTTCGAGTGTGTCGCGGTCAACGCTGAACGGCTCGGTATGCATCGGATGGCCGCCGATAGTGTCGGACTTCACCGGCTGGAACGTGCCTGCGCCCACATGGAGCGTAAGAGGAGCTATCTCCACACCCGCTTCCTCAAGTTTCGCAAAAAGCTCGGGAGTGAAATGCAGTCCGGCAGTCGGCGCGGCCACGGAGCCTTTCACGCGGGCATACACCGTCTGATAGTCTTCGGCATCGCATTGTTCGGAATTCCTTTTAAGATAGGGAGGAATGGGGATATATCCCGCGGCATCGACCACGGAAGCGAACGTGACGTCGGGAGCGTCCCATTCGAACAGGATTTCTTGGCTGTTGCCTTCAAGCGCACGCAGACGAGTGGCGCGCAGCTCCACGTCGCGGCCTCCGATGGAAAGCTTCTTCACGAGCGGGCCCTCCTTCCAGCGTTTGAGATTACCCACGAGGCAACCCCAGCGACAGGAGCCGACAGCCTGGAACATCAGCACATAATCAGCGGGGAAGACCGGTTCGAGGAGGAACACCTCGATCGAAGCACCGGTGGATTTCTCGAAACGGATGCGGGCGTTGATAACGCGCGTATCATTGCAGACCATCAGCGTATCACGGGGCAGAAGCGAGGGAAGCTCGGAGAAAGAACGGTGATCCACCGAGCCGTCAGGGCGGCTCACGAGCAGGCGGCAGGCATCACGCTGCGCCAACGGGTGGCGCGGGATGCGCTCGTCGGGAAGCGGATAATCGAAATCAGAGATCCTTATATCCTTTATATCCTCTATATTATCTATAGAATTATCAGTGGTGTGCATCATGCGGATGAAAAAATTTTCACAAAAGTAGTAAAAAAATTTGTGGGATTTAAAAATTGTGCTTAACTTTGCATCCGCAATCGGGCGATTAGCTCAGCTGGTTTAGAGCGTCTGCCTTACAAGCAGAGGGTCTGCGGTTCGAATCCGTAATCGCCCACCGATAAAACAACGCAACTTCTTTTCAAAACGCAATTCGGGCGCTTAGCTCAGCTGGTTTAGAGCGTCTGCCTTACAAGCAGAGGGTCTGCGGTTCGAATCCGTAAGCGCCCACCGAAATCTGGGAGGTCTTTTCGAGAGAAAAGACCTCTTTTTTATGTCATTCCGGGCCGTTCCAAACGAAAAATGAGTTAAGAATTAGCATATTTGCTGATTTATAACTATTTTTGCAGATTGAACAAGTCATGCAGGCCGACATGTAGTCCGCAAAATCACAACCGGCCGATTGATACTTTTAAAACATTATCAGGAAGATGAATCTTTTCGATACGATAAGCGAGGACATCAAGAAAGCGATGCTCGCACGCGAGAAAACGCGCCTCGAAGCTCTGCGCGGCGCCAAGAAGGAATTTCTGGAGGCCAAGACAGCCAAAGGGGCCAACGGCGAGCTCTCCGACGAGACGGCCACCAAGATACTGGTGAAGATGGTGAAGCAGCGCAAAGAGAGCGCCAAGATCTACACCGACAACAACCGCCCCGAGCTGGCCGAAAACGAGCTGGCAGAGGCCTCAGTGCTCGAAGAATATCTTCCCAAGCAACTCACGCCCGAGGAGCTTGAGAAAGAGGTGAGCGCCATCATCGCCGAGACCGGCGCCACCGGACCCAAGGAGATGGGGAAGGTGATGGGCGTGGCTTCGAAACGCCTCGCAGGCCGTGCGGAAGGTCGTGCAATTTCCGAGACAGTCAAAAAATTACTGAACAAATAGGAAGGGAACAGGAAGAAAATGCTGACACTACAGACTATAAAGGCGGATCCCGAATTCGTGATCTCGCGTCTTGCCGTGAAAGGCTTCGACGGCCGCGGCGTAATCACCGAAATACTTGAAATCGACGCCGAGCGACGCCGTCTTCAGCAGAAAACCGACAGCGACGCCAACGAGCTCAAGAAGCTCGCCGCCTCGATCGGCTCCCTGATGAAGCAGGGGCAGAAAGAGGAGGCGGAGAAAGTGAAAGAGGATGTGGCGCGCATCAAAGGGGAGACAAAAGGCCTTCAGGACCGTCTGGAGGAATGCGAGAACAAGATGCGCGACCTCCTGCTGACCGTGCCCAACCTTCCCTGCGCCGCCGTGCCCGAAGGTCTGACGGCCGAGGACAATGTGGTGGAGAAAACCGGCGGTCCGATGCCCGATCTTCCCGAGGATGCCCTCCCCCATTGGGAACTCGCCAAGAAATATAACATCATCGACTTCGAGACTGGAGTGAAGGTGACAGGCGCAGGCTTCCCCTTCTATGTGGGCAAAGGCGCCCGGCTGCAGCGCGCCTTGATACAGTTCTTTCTCGACGAGGCCTGGAAAGCGGGATATATCGAAGTCGAGCCCCCCTTCGTGGTGAATGAAGCTTCAGGCTACGGCACGGGACAGCTCCCCGACAAGGAGGGACAGATGTATCATGTGAATCTCGACAACCTCTATCTCATACCGACGGCCGAGGTGCCCGTGACGAACATCTACCGCGACGTGATCATTCCCGCCGACGAGCTTCCGAAGAAGAACTGCGCCTATTCACCCTGCTGGCGCCGCGAGGCCGGCAGCTACGGAAAGGATGTGCGCGGCCTCAACCGCCTGCATCAGTTCGACAAAGTGGAGATTGTCCGCATTGAAAAACCGGAGAATTCATACGCCGCTCTCGAAGAGATGAAAGACCACGTGCAGGGACTGCTCGAAAAGCTCGGTCTACCCTGGCATATCCTGCGCCTATGCGGCGGCGACATGAGCTTCACATCAGCCATTACCTTCGACTTCGAGGTATGGTCGGCGGCCCAGAAACGCTGGCTTGAGGTATCGTCGGTATCCAACTTCGAATCATATCAGGCCAACAGGCTCAAATGCCGCTACAGAGGCGAGGACAAGAAAACGCATCTCTGCCACACGCTCAACGGCTCGGCACTGGCGCTTCCGCGCATCGTGGCCGCACTGCTGGAGAACAACCAGACACCCGAGGGAATCGTCGTGCCCGAATGCCTGCGCAAATACACCGGCTTCGACATAATCGACTGATCGGGAATTCCTGTTCAGATATAAATTTCAAAATAATACCGTTACCTTTTGGAACCTTTAGGATATATCAGCAAAGAGGAGAAGAAAATTCCGATCGACGACCCGACGGGGAAATGGTCGGACCTCACGCTTCTGCCAGAATGGGAGGAGAAATATTACGATGTCTACACCGTCCGCAAGCATGGCAAATGGGTGATGCTCAAAGCCTTGAAGAAGGAATACGCCGACAAGCCCGAATACCGGCACATGCTTGAGAGCGAGTTCGACACCCGTTACAACCTTGCCCACCCGAACATCGTGATGGTCAACGACCTTGAAGATGTGCCCGGCGTGGGGCTCTCCATCATCACCGACGACGTCTACGGCTATTCGCTGCGCCGCCTCATAGATGAGAAACGCCTCACTCCAAGAATCGTGCACAGGCTTCAGACACAGCTTCTCGACGCGATGGAGTATATCCAGGAGAATCATCTGGTCCATACCCCCATCACGCCCGACACCATCATCTTCACCGAATATAACGAGAATCTGAAGCTGATAAATGTCGGTTACGCCCAGAAAGAGAATCTTTCGACCGTCGACACCGAGGAGGATATAAAGAGCTATGGCAACGTGCTCAACGAGGTGCTCGATCATCTCCCCACCTCTATTCCTCGTCTGCGCAAAATTGCCAACAGATGCGAAGAGTCCGGCCACAATGCCTTCCGCAGCATCTCCGATGTGCAGCTCGCCATGGAGAAACGCACTTCGGGGCAGCTCTATATCGTGCTCTGCGCTTTCATCATATTGATGGGATGCCTGCTGGCATGGCTCACGCTAAGGTAATATAAGTCAGAAGGAATATAAAACTAAAAGGGAACGAAACACGCGAAAGGAACTCCAATGATCGAGATTAAGAAAATAGAACCCACCAAAGGGAACCTGAAGAGGTTCACAGAATTCCAGATCGATCTTTACGACGGCAATCCCTGGTTTGTGCCGCCGCTCGTCTCCGATGACGTGGCTACGCTCGACCCGAAGGAGAACCCGGCGTTCGACTTCTGCGAGTCGGCCTATTTCATGGCTTACCGCGACGGAAAGCCCGTAGGACGCATCGCCGGCATCATCAACCGGCAGGTGAACGAGAAATCGCATTCACGCACCGCCCGCTTCGGGTTCGTGGATTTCATCGACGACCATGAGGTGTCGGCTGCTCTCTTCAAGGCGGCCGAGGACTGGGCCCGCTCTAAGGGAATGGAGAAGATAATCGGGCCGCTCGGCTTCACCGACCTTGACCACGAGGGGATGCTCGTGGAGGGTTTCGAAGAGCTCTCCACGATGGCCACCATCTACAACTATCCCTATTATCCGGAGCATATGGAACGGCTCGGCTATAAGAAAGAGTCGGACTGGCTGGAGTTTCAGATGGAGGTGCCCGATGCCATACCGGATAAATATAACCGCATAGCCGAAATCGTGAAAAAGAAGTTCGGCCTCAGAGTTCTCAAATATTCAAGCCGCAAACGAATCAAGAAGGAATATGGCCATGCGCTCTTCCATCTTGTGAACGATGCCTATAAGAACCTCTACCAATATTCCACCCTCACGGAGCGACAGATAGAATATTATATCAATATATATCTCGGACTTCTGAATCTGGAGCTGGTGACATTAGTGGTTGACGAGGCCGGAAAACTTGTGGGGGTCGGTATTTCGATGCCCTCGATGAGCCGTGCACTCCAGAAATCTAAAGGAAAAATGCTGCCTTTTGGCTGGTATCATCTTCTGAAAGGTCTGAAAGGGAAGAACGACCGTGTGGATCTTCTGCTTGTGGCCGTTCATCCCGACTATCAGAACAAGGGAGTGAACGCGCTTCTTTTCCAGGATCTCATCCCCTATTATATCAAGAACGGCTACCGCTATGCCGAATCAAACCCGGAGATGGAGACCAACTCGAAAGTGCAGAGCCAGTGGGAATATTTCACCACCCGCCAGCACCGCCGCCGCCGTTCGTTCGAGAAAAAACTTTGATTTAAGTCATAAGGCAGAGTTACGAGGTATTAAGTGATGAGTGAGGAGGCGAAGAGCGGAGCGGAGTTGGTGAATCCCTATTGCGACGGAGAGGAGAAAGGGGGGCAGGTGGAACGGATGTTCGATTCCATAGCTCCCGCCTATGACTTCATGAACACAGCCATGACCTTCGGCCTTCACCGCTATTGGCGCAAGCGCGCTCTCGAGGCCATGACGAAGGCCTTGAAGACGCCCCCCCGCGCCATCCTCGACATTGCCACCGGCACGGGCGACGTGGCCTTCGACCTGCATCGCCGCTTTCCGGATGCCTCCGTCACCGGCATGGACCTTTCGGCGGGAATGCTCGCCGTGGCCAACCGCAAACTTGAAAAAGCCGACGCCTCCGCGCGAAGCCACATATCTTTTCTTCAGGGCGACTCTCTCGACATTCAGCTTCCCGACAATTCGCGGGACATAGTGACAGTGGCCTATGGAGTCCGCAATTTCGAGCATCTGCTGCGCGGCTATGAAGAGATGAGACGAGTTCTGCGGCCCGGCGGCACACTATGCGTGATTGAGCTGTCGCGTCCCGCCTCGAAACTTCCGCTCCTCCTTTACAATATATATTCGCGCCATCTGATACCCATTGTGGGCAGAGCCGTTTCGGGCGACTCGCGGGCCTACAGTTATCTGCCGGAGAGCATCGCGGCCGCCCCCCAGCGCTCCGACATGACGGATATCATGGAGAAGGCCGGTTTTTCGCATTGCACATGGAAATCGCTCACATTCGGAGCCGTCACCTATTATCTGGCAACCAAATGACCCGCAAGGATTTTGAAATAATGGCTCCCGTGGGGAGCCGCGAATCATTGGCCGCGGCTATCGATGCCGGGGCCGATGCCGTCTATTTCGGCATCGAAGGACTCAACATGCGCTCGCGCTCGAGCGCCAACTTCACGGCCGACGATATGGCCGACATAGCCTCGCTATGCGCGAGCCGCGACGTGAAAACCTATCTGACTGTAAACACAGTGATCTACGACGGCGACATGGAGACCATGCGCCGCATCATCAGCCGCGCCAAGGAGGCCGGCATCTCGGCCATCATCGCCTCAGACATGGCGGCGATCCTCTATGCGCGCGAGATAGGTCAGGAGGTGCACATCTCCACGCAGGTGAACGTTAGCAACATAGAGGCCGTGAGGTTCTATGCGCAGTTTGCCGACGTGATGGTGCTCGCCCGCGAGCTCAACATGGAGCAGGTGGCGGAGATCAGCCGTGCTATCGAACGCGACGACATCCGCGGCCCCCGAGGAGAAAGGGTGCGTCTGGAGATGTTCTGCCATGGAGCGCTCTGCATGGCCGTGAGCGGCAAATGCTACATGAGTCTCCACGAGATGAATTCGAGCGCCAACCGCGGGGCTTGCAACCAGATATGCCGCCGGGCCTACACCGTGCGCGACAAGGAGACGGGCGAGGAACTGGAGATCGACAACCAGTATATAATGAGCCCGAAAGATCTCAAGACTATACATTTCCTGAACAAGATGGTGGATGCCGGCGTCAGGGTGTTCAAAATCGAGGGACGCGCCCGCGGTCCGGAATATGTGCGCGAAACCGTGGAATGCTATTCGCAGGCTCTTTCGGCGATTGTCGACGGTTCCTATTCCGAAGAGAAGATAGCCGAATGGGATGCCCGCCTTGTAAAGATCTTCAACCGCGGATACTGGAACGGCTATTATATGGGGGAACGCCTCGGCGAATGGAGCGCCAAATACGGTTCGAGCGCCACGCGCGTGAAGAGCTATGCGGCGAAGGCCATGCGCTGGTTCTCCAAAATCGGTGTCGGCGAATTCCTTATGGAAGCCGATGAGCTGAAGACCGGCGATGAAGTGGTGATTACAGGACCTACCACCGGCGCTTTGATTTTCAAGGTGGAGGAGTTACGGTTCGACCTGAAGCCCGTTGAGAGCGTGAAGAAGGGACAGCTCTTCTCGATGCCGGTGCCGGCGAAAGTTCGCCCCTCCGACAAACTGTATATCTGGAAAGTGAAAGAACTTCCTAAAAAGTAAAAAAATGGCAAAGATTGGAGACAGAGTGCGCTTCCTCAACACCACCGGCGGAGGCGTGATTACAAAGATAGACGGCCGCATCGTATACGTGGAGGAGGATGGCTTCGAGACGCCGGTGCTGCTGAGCGAGGTTGTGGTGGTGCTTCCCGCCGGACATGAGTCTGCGGCCAAAGGGGCCGCGCTGATGTTCGACCAAAAAGCTTTCGACGAGGGAAAGAAGGAGGTGCGCGAGAAAGCGCCTGCGCCTGCTCAGGCGTCGGCCGCCGCGCCGCAGGAGGAACTACCCGTGGAGGAGACCGATTACGGCGAGACGCTGCATGAAGTGCTCGTGTTCGAGCCAGAAAACATCAAGGCGCTCTCGACCTCGGCCATAAATGTGGCGCTCGTAAACGATTCCAATTATTTCCTCTATTTCTCGCTGCTTGTGCGCGATGATGCCGCGAAAGCATGGAAGACGCTCTACAACGGGGAAGTGGCTCCCAATGAGATGATCGACCTTGCGCGCCTCACGCAGGCCACAGTGTCGGAAATGGAGCGCATCGTGTTCCAGGCCATTGCATATAAGAAAGGGAAGTCGTTCCAGGTTAAATTCCCGCTGAACGTATCTAAAAAGATCGACCTCACGAAATTTTTCAAGGTGCATTGCTTCCGCCCCGGTGTCTACACGGATGCTCCGGCAATCGAATATACCTTATATACAGAGCGCCACGGCAACCGCTGAACCGACAGACCTGCAATTTTGGTCCTGAGGGCCAAAGTATTACTCACACGTTAACCTTAGCTATGAAAGAGAGATGGTGGAGCACCCCGACGGAGGGCGAGAGCGGACGGACGGTGATTGTGACCGGCCGCGACTATATGGATGAAGTGATTGCCCGCGGCAAGTTCCCATACCGCGTCACGATAGGCTGGGAATATAATGCCCTCCCCTCCGGAATGCCTGAAGATGGCGACGCCGAGATGATGGAGAAAGCCACGGATGCGATGACTGCGGAGTTCACGAAGGACAAGGTGGCATATATGACCGGAATCTATACCGGCGACGGACGCCGCGACTGGGTGTTCTATACCGGCAATCTCAACATTTTCAATAAGGTGCTCAACCGCGCCCTTGCGCCTCTCGACACGATGCCGCTTCTGATAGAGGCCGAGGAGGATCCGGAATGGAATGAATATCGCGAGATGCGCGAGATCTCATATATACCGGAAACGGACGAGGAATAATTTTGAATTAATTGCTTAACTAAATAATACTTACGTATGCTTAAAATCTACATGCTTTCACTGGCGATGCTTCTGCTCTGCACTTTGGGCTACGCGGCTGAGCCGGCGGTAACGACTGTCCCTGCCGAAATCGGTCAGGACACCGGGAACGTCGAAATCTATTTCCATGCCGACCGCGGCAACAAGGGGCTGGCCAACCAGCCTGCCTCCGTGGAGATCTACGCCCACACGGGCGTCTGCGTGATCGATGCCGCAGGAGGATCCGCCAGTTGGAAATATGCTCCCAACTGGGGCGACAACAACGCCAAGTTTAAACTTTCCTATGTCTCCCCCAACCTCTGGAAACTGACGATCGGCAACCCCCGAACCTATTACGGCGTGAAGCAGAGCGAGAAGATAACGCGCCTCTGCTTCGTGTTCCGCTCCAAGGATTCGAAGCTGGAGGGTAAGGGAGAGAACAACACGGATATTTTCGTGAACGTTTCGGGCTGGGCGCAGGCCTCCAAACCCTCCTCGCTCAGCGAGCCTCCGGCTCCCGGAGCCACGCGCAATGCCGATGGCAGCGTGACGTTCTGCCTTGCGGCGCCGCTGAAGCAGTCGGCGATGGTGCTCGGCTCATGGAACGGCTTCATGCCCGACGACAATCAGGTGATGGATTATATCGACGTGGTTGAGAACGGCAACTCCTACCGCTATTTCACCGTGACTCTACCCTCCGGCAAGATAGCCTCCAATTCTGTCGCCACATATTATTATGTGGTCGACGGCATCAGTATAGGCGATCCATATGCGCGCCTCGTGCTCGATCCCGACAACGACAAGTATATCCCCGCCTCGGTTTACCCTGGTCTTCCGGCATATCCGCAGGTTGTGGCCGGCGTACCGGTTGCCGTTTTCAAGGATGACCTCAACGCCTACGAATGGAAGACCTCCGATTTCAAGGCGCCGGCGAAAACCGACCTCGTTATATATGAGCTGCTTCTTCGCGACTTCACCGGCACCGAGGGTCAGGCTAAAGGGAACGGCACCGTGCGCGGAGCGATCGAGAAGATTCCCTATCTCAAGGGTCTCGGCGTGAACGTTGTGGAGCTTATGCCTATCTGCGAGTTCAGCGGCAACAACTCCTGGGGCTACAATCCCAACTTCTATTTCGCCATCGACAAAGCCTACGGTACGCCGCAGGATTACAAGGAGTTCATCGACAAATGTCACGCCGAGGGGATTGCCGTGACGCTCGACATGGTATTCAACCAGGCCGACGGCCGCCATCCCTGGTACCAGCTCTACATGCCCGGCGAGAACCCTTTCTTCAACGTCAACGCTCCCCATGCCTACAGCGTGCTCAACGACTGGAATCAGGACTATCCGCTGGTGGAACGCCAGTGGAAAGACGCTTTGCAGTACTGGCTCAGCGAATTCCGATTCGACGGTTTCCGCTTCGACCTCGTGAAAGGACTGGGCAATAACGATTCCTACGCCAATAACGGCGATGCTGCCACCAACGACTACAATGCTTCGCGCGTGGCCCGCATGAAACGTCTGCACGGCTATATGAAAGAGACCAACCCCGACGCCTATTTCATCAATGAGAACCTTGCATTAGCCAAGGAGGAGAATGAGATGGCGGCCGACGGGGAACTCAACTGGGCCAATGTGAACAACGAGGGCCGCGATTTCGCGGCAGGCAACCAGACGAACTCGAGCCTTAACAGAATGTGGGCCAAACTGAACGGACGCACCGAAGGGTCGACCGTGGCATATCTCGAAAGCCACGACGAGGAAAGACTCGCACTTGCCGCCAAGAATACGGCAATACCTACCCTCAAAGGGAACAAAGAGGCTCGCTTCCGCCGCCTCGGCTCGGCGGCCGCGCAGATGATCCTCGCGCCGGGCGCCCACATGATCTGGCAGTTCTCGGAAATGGGCAACGAACAGTCCACCAAGAATTCCAACGGGGGAAACAACACCGACCCGAAGATCGTAAACTGGAATCTTCTCACCGACCCCGTGAACGCCGCGCTGACACAGAGCTACCGCGAGCTGATATCCCTGCGCCTTGAGAATCCGGAATTGTTCGATCCCTCGACTGCCGATTTCAAGATGAACTGCTCCGAATGGACGGCACGTACGATTTTCACGCAGACCCCAGACAAGGAACTCTATCTCGCCGTGAACCCCGCCTATGCGAGCGGCTCGGCCACCATCACTCTTCCTCTGCGCCAAGCCGACAACGCGGCATATCATATAGTGTCGATGAGTCCGGGAAGCGCTCCTGCGCTCGATGCGGCAGCCAAGAACGTGAAGGTTGAACCCAACTGCTATGTGGTGATAGCTTCAAAGAACGTGTCGGAAACAGAGGATATCGAAGGATCTGCCCGCGGCATGAGCGCCGCCGGGGGCAAAGGGATGCTGACAGTGGCCGGCGCCACAGTTCCCGTGTCGGTATTCGACCTTTCGGGCCGCAGAGTGGCAACCGAGGAGCGAGGTTCCTTCACCGTGGCACTTCCCGCAGGCCTCTATATCGTGAACTGCGGCACCGAAGCGGTCAAGGTTCTGGTAAAGTAAGCTGCTTTTGAGGCCTTCTGCGCCCGCTTCCGTCCCCCCAAAAAAGGATCAAGCATACCGGAAATGGCCTCAAGAGTGTTAAATCAACACTAATTTTAACTTAATTGTGTTAAAAACGGTAAAAATCTCATCTTTTTGCAAAAAAAAGTTGCGAAATTTATCCGCGCATTAAAATTTCTATTAACTTTGCAACGTTTTTGATAGCAAAGAATATTGTTTTATTATTTTAAATTTTAAAGAGATGAAAAAATTGGTTTTATCGCTTGCTGTTCTTTTCAGCGTAGCAATGGTATCTTGCGGCGAGAAGAAAGCTGCTGAGGCTACTGACACAGTTGACACTATCGCAGTTGAGGCTGCTGAAGTTGTTGAGACTGTTGACTCCGCTAACGACACCAACGTTGAGGTTGCTGCCGTTGAGGCCGTTGCTGACTCCACAAAGAAATAATTGCGGACGCAATTACAGCAAGACGAAAGTCACGATTAAGACCGGTGAAATCCTTTCGGGTTTCGCCGGTTCTTTTTTTGCCGGGTCCCGTTATATTTGCATCTTAATGATGTTTTCGTTAATTTTGCGACCATGAACAAGAAACAGAAACAGCTCCTATGTGCAAGCATCTTCGTGCTTGTTTGTTTTGTGGCCCTGACAGTGGTGCTGATAATCAGCAACAGCCGGACCACCGACGCAGTTAACCGCGCCGAAGCGCGCGCCGACTCGCTGGCGATTGCCAACGACCAGTTGCTGCTGACCAACGAATTCAACCAGCTCAATGCTGACTTCAACCAATACGAGGGTCAGCAGATTTATCTGAAAAACGATTCTCTGGTGCAGAAATACAACGAGGCGCGCATGAAGGTGGAGGGACTCATCCAGGAACTCAACGATGAGAAAAGCAAAAACGCCAAGAACATGGCCGCAAGCCGGGCGAAAATCAAAAAGCTCGAAGGAGAGATCGCGACGCTCAAGAATATCGTGCGCCATTATCTGGAGGAGATAAAGCGTCTCGGCGAAGAGAACGAGGGACTGAAGCAGGAGATCCAGCAGGTTCAGCAGAAGAATGAACAGCTCAGCAGCCAGTATACGGCCGCATCGCGCAGCAATGCGGAGCTGACGCAGACCGTGAAGCTTGCCAAGAAGCTCAACATCACCGGCATTTCATTTCAGGCCTACAACAAGAAAGGGAAAAATGAGAAAAACATCACCAAGGCGCGGCAACTCGGCGTGCATTTCACGGTGAGTCCCAACAACACCACGGCACCGGGCATGAAGGATTTCTATATCCGCATACTTTCCCCGGAGGGAACGCTGTTGGGCGGAGGCCCGTCGTTCCAGCTCGACGGAACCTCACTCTCCTCTACCTCACACCGCAAGGTCGAATACGCCAACGAGGAGCTTTCGGTAGCGGTCTACTGGGACGTGAACACAACCCTGACGCCGGGCGACTATACGGTGGAGGTGTTCTGCGACGGCTACCGCCTCGCCTCGCGCCATTTCACCATGAAAAAATAACTGATATAAAGAATAAGCTACACAGCTCAGAATGTAAGCTTACCCGCCAGAACATTATAGAGGGTGATCGCCAAGGCACCCGCAAGCAAAAGGAGAGTGACCCGATCGGCCCGCGTAAAGCGGAGGGGCGCTCTCTTTTTACGTTCTCCCCTCGCCTTTAGATAAAAGCCTATACCGGCGAGATAGAAAACAGAAGTGGAGAAGAAGAGAGCAAGTCCTCCGGCATATATCATCCATAGACAATAAAGAGTGCAGAGAACGCCGACAACACGATAACGGCGGATATGGCCGCCATTTTTCAGATGGATCTCCGCAGGATTATAAGATGCCTTCCAAAGATACATCCCTCCGGAGAGATAAGGAGGGAGCACCATCATACCGATGATGCTGAGAGCGGTCATATAGACATCGTCGGCCATCAGCACCAGCAGCAGGAAGATCTGCATCACCATGCTCGACACGAACAGGCCGTAGACCGGCATACCGTAGCGGTTGAGCCTGAGGAAGGAGCGCGGGAATATGCCGACCTTCGCCGCCTCGCTCGGCACCTGGGCGCAGACGAGCGTCCATGCAAGCCATCCGCCAAGGAGAGAGACAATGACAGTGACTATGACGAACCAATAGGCCCACCCGCCGCAGAGATCGCGGAGCACATATGCCACCGACGGGTCTTCAAGTCCGGCGAGACGGGCTCTGGTCATCACCCCGAAACAGAGCATCGAGACGAGGACGTATATCAGCCATGCCACGAGGAAGCCGAAGACTCCCGCCTTTCCTACGTCGGAGGGACGGCGGGCACGAGCCGAGAGCATCACGGCCCCCTCTATACCTATGAAACACCATAGCGTTACGAGCATCGATTTGCGGATCTGTTCCCATAGAGAGCCGGCTTCCGCCCCGGAGCTGAAGTTGAGTTCGAACGTGCCGACCTTCAGATTCAGTATGAGAAGAACTATGATAAGAAGGATGGCTGCGATTTTCAAAAATGCAAAGAGATTGTTGAGGAAGCCGACAGTGCGGATTCCCCGGGCCACTATGAAGAACATCAGCCATATCAGGCCGCTGCCTAAAAGGAGCGTCGGCCAGCCGTGGCGTAGGAAAACGGGAAAGAAAGCGCCGAACGAATCATTGAGCATCACAGCATAGGCCACGTTGGAGAAGGCGGTGCAGAGCCAATAGCCCCAGGCGATGTTAAAGCCGGCGAAATTGCCGAAGCCGACCTGCGCATACTGATATATGCCGGCATCCAGATCGGGGCGACGGTCGGAAAGTATTTTGAAGGTGGCCACAAGAAGAAGCATCCCCGCGGCGATTATGACCCATGAAATTATCACTCCGAGAGGGGCGGCGCCGGCAGCGAGGTTCTGAGGAATGTTATAGAGCCCGGAGCCCACCATCATGCCGAAGACCACAGCCACAAGTGCCGTCAGCCCGAGTTTTGCGCCATTATTGATGTTTTCTTTACCCATAAGATCTCGATATAAGCCTGTAACCTCGATATAAACCTATAACAATGAACTTATCGGCATGTTTTCTTATTATATCAAGTAGATGAATTATTGATGAATTATTAATACATCTCGATTATGAAAAGAAATTTTTTCGCGGCTATGGCCGCTGCGGCACTGCTGATTGCCGGGGGATGCGTCTCCAACAAGAAATACAAACTCATGGCCGATCAATACCGCACGGCAAACGACGGCCTGATAGAATGCAACGCCAATACCAAGAGCATGGAGGTGATGATCAAGGACCTCAAGGCACAGAACAAGGACCTGAAGGACGCCTATGCCGACATCAAGAGCACGCTCGATCAGGCTATGGCCAACAATCATCAGGGAAGCGTGAACATCGCAAAGCTTGTGGACGAGATCAACGCATCAAACAAATATATCAAGCAACTTGTAGATGCGAAATCGAAATCCGATTCGCTCAACCTGGTGCTCACCAACAATCTGACGCGATCGCTCAACACCGAGGAGCTGAAGGATGTGGATGTGAAGGTGCTCAAGGGAGTGGTTTATATCTCGCTGGCCGACAATATGCTCTACAAATCGGGGAGCTATGATATCAGTCCGGCGGCGATGGACATCTTAGGCAAGATCGCCAAGATCATCAAGGATTACAAGGATTATGACGTGCTCATTGAGGGAAACACCGACAACGTGCCCATCTCGCGGCCCAATATCCGCAACAACTGGGATCTCTCGGCACTCCGCGCCTCGTCGGTGGTGCAGGCTCTGCAGAATGATTTCGGCATCGACCCGTCGCGTCTCTCGGCCGCCGGCCGCGGCGAATACAACCCTATAGCCACCAACGCCACGGCTTCGGGGCGTCAGGAGAACCGACGCACGGAGATCATCATCACTCCGAAACTCGACCAGTTCCTCGACCTGATCGGCAAAGCACCAAAGACCGATTCGACGGCAGCGGGCGCAACGGAATAAGAGAGGCTCTATAGAAGATATTCAAGAAAAAAGCGGAAATTTTTTTAATTTCCGCTTTTTTCTTATTTTTGAATTCTGAAACAACAAGACAAATCCAATTCCAATGAAGAACAGCGCGATAATGGCCAACAGCGTTTTCGACCGCTCCGTGGCCGACTATCACAAGAGCGACAATGTGGACGCCCCTTGCGTGAATCCCTACGAGAAGGGGACTCTCGAGGCCATATTCTACGATAAGAACTGGGTGGACGCCGTGCAATGGCATCTTGAGGATATAATCCGCGATCCGGACATAGATCCCAAGGAGGCTCTCCTCCTCAAACGCCGCATCGACCGCTCGAACCAGGTGCGCACGGATATGGTGGAGGATATCGACACTTGGCTCCGCGACCGTTTCAGCGACGTGACGCCTCTTCCGACGGCCACCATCAACACCGAATCGCCGGCATGGGCTCTCGACCGCCTCTCGATTCTCGCCCTCAAGATATGGCACATGCGCGAACAGGCCGAGCGCCCCGATGCCTCGGAGGAACACCGCGCGCGCAGCCGCGCCAAGCTCGACGTGCTCCTCGAACAGCGCGCCGACCTCACCGAGGCTATCGACACCCTGCTGAGCGACATCGAGGCCGGACGCAAATACATGAAAGTTTACCGACAGATGAAGCTCTACAACGATCCTGCCACCAACCCCGTGCTCTATGCCAAGAAAAAATAAGAGCCGGCGACGCAACGTGCTCGTGAGCCGCTTCTCGGCTTTAGGCGATGTGGCCATGACGCTGCCGGCGGTTTACAATGCCTGCGCGGCCAATCCCGACGACCGCTTCTATTTCCTGACACGTCATCATCCGGCGCAGATGTTCATCAACGCGCCGGAGAACCTGACCATGGTAGGCGTCGACCTCGACAACTATAAAGGCGCGAACGGGATGTGGAGACTGGCCGCCTCTCTGCGCAAGCGTTATGGCATCGATACGTTCGTGGATCTTCACGATGTGCTTCGCACGAAGCTTCTCCGGCTTTTCCTGACTCTGCGGGGAGTGAAGTGCCATAGCATCCGCAAGGGGAGGAAAGCCAAAAAGCGGCTTACGCGCCGCAACCGCAAGGTGCTGATACAGCTGAAACCGACGCCCGTGCGCTATGAGGAGACTTTCCGACGCGCCGGCATCGCCTTAGGCGATACTTTCCGCTCCCTCTTCGGCAACGGCAAGGGTGACCCGGCGGCTTTCGCCTCGGTGACGCCCCCGAAAAAAGAGGGCGACTATTGGCTTGCAATAGCGCCCTTTGCGAAACATGAGGGGAAAATATATCCTTTCGAGCTGACGGCCAAGGTGGCGGAACATTTCGCCGAATTACCCAACTGCCGCATATTCATGCTCGGATTCGGCCACCGCGAGGAGGAGCTTATCGGCCGCCTTGCAGCCGCGCATCCCTCGATAATAAACATGGCTTCGGCCGGATTAGGAATCAGCGCGGAGCTGGCGCTTCTGAGCCATTGCGACGCAATGCTCTCGATGGATTCGGCCAACATGCATCTCGCCTCGCTCGTGGGTCTCCGCACAGTGAGCATCTGGGGAGCGACGCATCCCTACACCGGATTCATGGGCTGGCGGCAGAATCCCGCCGATGCAGTCCAGCTCGAGATGACATGCCGGCCATGCTCGGTGTTCGGCGACCGATCCTGCCTGCGCGGCGATTATTACTGTCTGCGCGGCATCAATCCGCAACTCATCATTCAGAAGCTGCAAACTCCATCAGATAAGCCTTGATGAAGTCGTCGATTCCGCCGTCCATCACTCCGTTGACATCGGAGGTCTGCCAATTGGTGCGGTGGTCCTTTACGCGACGGTCGTCGAATACATAACTGCGTATCTGGCTTCCCCACTCTATCTTTTTCTTGCCGGCCTCTATCTTGGCCTGCTCCTCCATGCGATGATGCAATTCCTTCTCGTAGAGAATGGATTTGAGCTGACGCATAGCGTTCTCTTTATTCTTGGGCTGGTCGCGGGTCTCTGTGTTCTCGATAAGGATCTCCTCCTCCTCGCCGGTATAGGGATCCTTATACTGATAGCGCAGGCGCACGCCGGATTCCACCTTGTTCACGTTCTGGCCGCCGGCGCCACCCGAACGGAATGTATCCCACGACACGCGGGCCGGTTCCACCTGAATGTCGATGGTGTCGTCGACAAGCGGAGTGACAAACACCGATGCGAAAGAGGTCATGCGCTTTCCCTGAGCGTTGTAGGGACTCACGCGCACGAGGCGGTGAACGCCGTTCTCGCTCTTGAGGAATCCATAGGCGTAGTCGCCTTCGATATTTATCGTGACAGACTTGATGCCGGCTTCATCACCCTCGAGAATCTGGGCAATCGAGGTTTTATAGCCATGGCGCTCGGCATAACGCAGATACAGACGCATGAGCATCTGCGCCCAGTCCTGGCTCTCGGTGCCTCCGGCGCCAGAGTTGATCTTGAGCACCACTCCGAGTTTATCCTCCTCGCGGCGCAGCATATTGCGCAGCTCAAGTTTCTCGAGTTCTTTCACCACCTCGGCATACTGAGCCTCTACCTCCTCTTCGGTGACGAGTCCCTCCTTGATGAAATCGAATGCGAGGCGGAGTTCCTCCACCTGCTTCTCGAGAGCCGTATAGGAATCGATCCAGAAATGCAGCTCCTTGATCTTGCGCATCTGGGCCTCGGCCTTGTCGCGGTCGTCCCAGAAATCGGCTACATGGGTGCGGAGTTCTTCCTCCTCCACCTCAATCTTCTTGCTGTCTATGTCGAGGTATCTGCGGAGAGCGGCGGTCCGCTCCTCCACCTCTTTAAGTTGTTCGAGTGTTATCATCGTTCAGTTTTTATCATTTTGGGGAACATCGGCGTCGCTGTACATCGCCTCGATTTCGGCGGCATATCGTTTGGCCACCACCGGGCGGCGCACTTTCATGGTGTTGGTGACCTCTCCGTTCATTATCGAGAAATGATGAGGCAGAAGAGTGATGCGCTTGATTTTCTCATATTCGGCCACATCGGCCTGCACCTTGTTGATCTCCGACATGATGAAGCCGACGGTGCGCGGGTCGGCGCAAAGCGCGGCGGTGTCGGAAGCGTCGACGCCCTCCTTTTCGGCCCATCGGCGCAGTTGCGAGAGGTTGGGCACCACAAGGGCCGTGACGAACTTGCGGCGGTCGCCGATCACGGCCACCTCGTCGATATATTTGTTTTCGGCAAGGCGGCTCTCGAGCATCTGCGGAGCCACATATTTGCCGTTGGATGTTTTGAAAAGATCCTTTACACGCTCAGTGAGCACGAGGGCGCCGGAGGGTGTGAAATGTCCGGCGTCGCCGGTGCGGAAATAGCCGTCGTCGGTAAAGGCTGCGGCATTGGCCTCCGGATTGTTGTAATAGCCGGGCGTCACTGTCGGGCCTTTCACCAGAATCTCTCCGTTCTCATCTATGCGCACATGCACACCGGGCAGAGGACGTCCTACGGTGCCGATCTCATAATCCTTTTCGGGGAAACAGCTCACAGTGGCCGTGGTTTCGCTTAGTCCATAGCCCACAATCACATCTATGCCGACGCTGCGCAGGAATTCGCAGATGCGGTCGCTGAGCGGAGCGCCGGCCGTCGGAAAGAAGTTGGGATTGGGGATGCCTATGGCCTGCTTTAACTTGGAGAATATGCGTGCGTTCCAGAAGGAATATTCCTTTTCGAGCAGCAGGGGAACCTTGCGGCCGAGGCGAATATAGCCGATATTGCGGCGTTTGCCCACATGCAGCGCACGCGACACCATCAGGCGCTGAAAGCGGCTCATGCCCGCTATCTTCTCTTTTACGCCGGCATATACCTTTTCCCAGAAACGGGGCACGCAGCACATGAGGTTCGGATGAACTTCATGGATAGTGTCCTGAATCAGGCGGGGGTCATAGTTCACGGCTATCGCCACGCCGCGGGTGAGGCAGAAGAAGCTCCATGCCTTCTCGAGGATATGCGACATGGGAAGGAATGCCATCGAGAGGTCGGAGTCGTTGATGGAGGTGAGCATGCGCAGATGCTCCTCGATGGCGGCGTTGTAGTTGGAATGGGTTATCACCACGCCTTTTGGCTCGCCGGTGGTGCCGGAAGTATAGATGAGCGTGGCCATGTCGTCGGGCAGTGCGCGCTCGCTGCGGGCTTCGACCTCGCGGGCTATCTCCTCGGGCGCCGACATGCCGAGACGCACGAAATCATCCCAGAAGATGGTGATGTTGTCGTCGGCGAAGAGCTCGAGACCGTCGTTCTTGAACACCACGATGCGGCTCACGGACTCGGGATGGGTTTTCCAGTAGGTATAGGCAAGCGGATACTGATGACGGTCGCCGACGAAGAGCACGCGCGCGCCGCCGTTGGAGACTATGAAATCAAACTGAGCCTGCGAACTGCTGGCATATATCGGGATGGCTGCCAGACGATTGCGGAACGCGCCGAACTCGGTGATGAGTATCTGAGGAGTGTTGGGCGAGCATATCGCCACGGTGTCTTTCTCGGCAAGGCCGAGCATAGCCAGGGCCTTGGCCGCCACTTCGGTCTGGAGCGCGAAGTCGCTCCAGGAGGTGGAGAGCCATTCTCCATCTTTACGCCAGCAAAAGCGATACACTTCGCGATCGCCATATTTCCGGGCGTTGGCGGAAATCATCTCAACCAGTCTGTTTGCCATCTTCTCTGTCTATATCGAGTTTTCAGTGCAAAATTAACAAATTTCCCTCTATCAGGCAATTTTATTCTTATACTCTGTTCCTTAATGTATAAAACAACCGGCCTCTCCCCGTGGATACAGGGGAGAGACCGGAGTCTCAAAAAATTGTTGCGTTTATGTTATTTTCCGGATTGCTTCGTTACTTTCCGAGCGTCGATGTCGGTAAGGAGGGAGCGGACGGCTGTCTCGAGCTGGGCGTCGCGGCCGCGGACCACATCTTCCGGACGGTTTGCAACCTTGATGTCGGGCTCAAGCTGAGTGTTTTCGAGCACATTGCCTTCGGCCGTACGGAATGCAACAACGGGCACGCCGAACACGAGCGACGGATCCTGGAGCGTGATCCAGTTCACGCTCGACATGGTGCCGGGCACGGGCATACCCACTATCTTGCCGAGCTTCTTATAGCGGTAGACCCAGGGAGTGCCGTGGGCATTGCTGTAGTTGGCCTCGCCGGTGATCATGACGGAGGGTTTGTTCCAGCGGCGCGAGGGCATCTCGCCCGTGGGGCGTCCGTGAACCTCCTGCGTGAGGTATTTCTCACCGCTGAAGAGCACCTCGATGTCTTCATGCAGACGGCCCCCGCCATTCCAGCGGGTGTCGATCACCACGCCCTCTTTGTTGAAATATTTTCCGAGCAGTTTGGAATAGATGTCGCGGAAACTGTCGTCGCTCATGGAGCGCAGATGGAGATAGCCGAGGCGACCGCCGGAGAGGCTGTCGACGGCCTCTTCGCGGCTCTTTATCCAGCGGCGGTAAAGGAGCTCGTTCATGGCGCCCGCGCTGATGGGAAGCACCACCTCTTCCCAGCGCTCGCCGGAGGCGGGGCTATAGAGCGACACGAGGGTCTTGCGGCGCGCGGTATTGTTGAGCAGATGTTCCCAGTCGGCGTCGGACGTTATCTTCTCGCCGTTGATGGATTCAACTACGTCGCCGGGGCGCACGCGCGTCGTGGCGCGGTCGAAGGGACCGCCGGCCACTATCTCATCCACAACGAGGCCGTCGCCTGCCTTGCGCATGTCGAACAGAAGGCCCAGAGAGGCCGTCGGGTCGGTGGCGCCGTCGGGATAATAGCGGCCGCCGGAGTGCGACACGTTCAGCTCGCCGAGCAATTCGCTGAGGAGGTCGGCGAAGTCGTAGTTGTTGTTGATGTGGGGCAGGAAGCGGCGATAGGCGGCCACGTAGGCGTCCCAGTCTATAGGCATCTCGGGGAGGTAGAAACGCTCGCGGGCTTCGTTGGCCACATAGTCGAGCATCGCCTCGCGTTCGAGGGCGGGATCGATCTTCACTTTTCCTCTTAACGACACGTTCTTCGTCTCTTTCGATTTGGGATTGAATTTCTTCACCGTCGAGCCGGTAAGCCAGAGGTTGCGGTCACTATCGGCCTGAATGCGGGAGCCGTCGGAATCGAGTTTCTTCACGAGCGAGACATCCCCTTTGCGCAGATCGCGTTTCCAGAGGTCGTAACCCTGCTCGAATGCAGAGAGGTAGTAAAGGTCAGAGCCATCTTTGGATATGGCGAAGTCACTGAGGTCGGAGGAGTTGGGAGTGAGCCGGACGATTCTTTCCTGAATTCCTTCGCGGTCGATCTTCACAGCCGGGGTCTTCTCCTCATCTTTCTTCACATCATCTTTCGAGGCTTTACCTTTCTTGGAAGAGCCCTTCTTGCCGTCGGTTTTCTTGGCGGCTTTCTTCTGCTGGTCCTCCACCTCTTTGAGGAGTGCGAAATCTTCTTCGGAGAGGCGGTATTTATCGTAGGCCTCCTTGTTGAGGAACACCATCATCACGTCATACTCAGAACCCCAGGAGGCGTGGTTGCGCATGCCGTAGCGTTCTGAAGCGAAGACAACGGCGTTGCCGTCGGCCGTGAAGCGCGGACGCTCGTCGAAATATCCGGTGTTGGTGAGCGATATGAATTCACCGGTCTCGACATCCACCATGGCTATGTCGCCGTAGGGATCGTGCATCGGGTTCATGATCTCAAGGGTGAGCCAACGGCTGTCGGGGCTCCATGCCACGTCATAACCCCCGGTGCGGTAATTGGTAACTTTGTCTTCGGAGAGTGTCTTCACGGCCTTGGAGGCAAGATCCATCACCTTGAGGATGCGGCGGTCTTCGACGAAGGCCATCTTCTTGCCGTCGGGAGAGATGGAGGGATAGCCTCGCTCAACGCCGTCGTCGGGGAAAAGCGCCGTCTCTTCAATGAGGGTGGCGTTGGAGAAGTTGGGGTCGTCGGCGCGCTTGATCGAGGCTTTGTAAATATTACTGCGGCCCGAACGGAGCGAACCGTAATAGAGCGTCCGTCCGTCGGAGCCCCAGGAGAGGCGATCTTCGAGAGCAGGAGTGTGGGTGATCTGCTTGATGGAGGGGTATTCCGTGGAGGAAACGAACACCTCTCCCCTCACTGTATATGCCACCTGCTTGCCGTCGGGAGAGACCACGGCTCCTTCCACGGTGGAGAACGGAATGGTCTGCACTGCGTCGGAGGCATCGTCGGTGAGGTTTATAGCCATCTTACGGGGCGCAGAACCGGGCTGCATGGTGTAGAGCTCGCCATCGTAGACAAATGCGAGACGGTCGCCGGCACCGGCGCTGAGGAAGCGCACGGGATGGTTCTTGAAGTCGGTGAGTCTGGTGGGCCGGGCTCCGGCTTTCAGCGGAGAGGAGTATACATTGAACGATCCGCCGTCGCGCTCGCTGAGGAAGTAATATTTATCACCTTTCGCGGAGAGGGCCGGATTGCGGTCTTCCCCTTCGCGCGAGGTGAGGTTCTGATAGGTGTCGTTGGCGGGGTTGTAGATCCAGATATCACGCGTAACGGAAGATGTATGGTGCTTGCGCCATTTGTCTTCGAGACCTTTCACATCTTCGTAAAGGAAGGATCCGTCGGGAAGCACAGAGAGATTCACGGCAGGAACGGCCAGCACCTGCGTGACGCGGCCGCCGTCGGCGGGCACGCGGTAGAGCTCTCCCTGATAGCGCATCGGGGCGTGGGCGCTCGATGCCGGATCCTGGATCACGGCTGAGAAGATCACATCTTTGCCGTCGGCGCTGAATGCTTCGGGAATTTCGGAAGTGGAGTCGAATGTGAGCCGGACAGGTACTCCCCCTTCGGCCGACATCACGTAGACGTCGCGGCCGCCGTTGCGGTCGGAGGCGAAGGCGATACGGCTCCCGTCGGGCGACCATACGGGCGAGCTCTCGTAGGAGGGGCCGGATGTGAGTCTTACTGCTTCTCCGCCCTGATAGGGCACGGTGAAGATGTCTCCTTTGTAGGAAAACGCCACTTTGCTCCCGTCGGGAGAGATCCGGGCGTCGCGCACCCACATGGGGGCTTCGGCTGCCGAGGCTATGCCCGGCAGGGTGAACGCTAATGCGATAAGTAGGTTTTTCATATCTCGTTCTTATTTGTTCTTATTGGGTATGCGGTTGTTTTTATTGGGGAATGCGGTTTCGCACGTCGCCGCGGAGAGTGAAGATGCGCCCCGTCTCGCCGCTGAAGAGGGCGCGGAGAGCAGGCACGGCTCCGTTGCGGGGTGTGCGGATAAGGGGGCGGAACACCACGTCGGCTATCGGGTCGAACCAGCGGTCCATGTGTATCATGGAGGAATCGACGATGCCGGGGTCGGCGCAGTTCACCTTCACGCCGTGATGGGCGGCTTCCTGAGCGAACTTTGCGGCGAAGCGGGTGATCCACGCTTTGGAGAGACTGTAGGTGGTGAGCTGTCCGAAGGAGCGGGCGTCGACTTCGAGCGGGAGATGCGTCTGGGGCCAGCGGCGCCGCGTGAGGGAGGTTGTGAATACGATCGACCCTCCTTCGGCAACGTTGGGGAGCAGAAGCTGGTTGAGCAGACGGGTGTTGTGAAAGTTCACGTTCATCGTCAGCTCTGGTCCGTCTTCGCTCCGGCTGAAGCGGCGCTCCATGGTGCCGGCGTTGTTGATCACTCCGGCCAGCCGGGTGTCTTTGAGCATGGTCACGCTTTCAGTGACTCGGGCCGACGAGGAGAGATCGAGGGGAAGCCAGCGGGCGTCGAACTGCGGGATATCCTTCAGTATACGGCCATAGACGTCGGCAAACCTCGTCTCGGAGCGGCATGCCATGATGAGTGGAACGCCAAGACGTCCCAAGGCGCGGCATATCTCGCGGCCGATGCTCCCGGTGGCGCCGGTCACCATCACGGGCAGCCCCGCGGGGATGTTGGAGATCGATAGTTTAATTCCCTTTTTCATAGGGTCGGAAGGTATTTAATTTACGGAGAATCATCGCCTTATGCCTTTATCGAGCATCTTCCGCTTTATCAACATCCTCACGGATGTGGGAAGAGAGGCTACAAAAAGGATTGAAATTCGGTTGATCATTCCGTTGATGTATTGCCGGCGCCCTGCCAGCATTTTGTTCAGAGCCTTGCGGGCGAAGCGCTCGGGGGTGTCGAGCACGCGGATGTTGACTGCCAGTTTTTTCAGCGGCTCGGAAAGGCCGAAGAGGTCGGTGGCTATTCCGCCGGGGCAGGCCACGGTGACTGTCACTCCGGAGTCGCGCGTCTCGTAATGGAGCGCGCGACTGAAGACGCGTATGTAGGCTTTAGTGGCTGAATACATGGCGATTCCGGGCATCGGCATCCAGCATGACATTGACGACATGTTCAGGATGCGGCCGTGACCTTGGGCGGCGAAGCGGAGGGCGAAGGCCCGGCTCAGCAGCGTTACGGCTTCTACATGCAGACGGATGAAGCAGTCGAGGAGACCGGGGGAACTCTCCGTGATGGGCCGGAATGAGAAAATGCCGGCGTTGTTGAGCAGATAATCCGGCTTGAGATTGCGGGAATCGAGGTAATCCATAATCTCATCGGCGGAGGATGGAGACGTCAGGTCCATGTAAAGGGGCATCGCAGGAACGCCGAATTCGCCGGCGAGGGATACGGCGCAGGCTTCGAGCTGTTCGCGCTGGTTGCTCACCATCACGAGTCCGCAGCCGCGCGAGGCGAGCTCGCGGCAGAAGCAGAGTCCTATGCCACTGCTGGCACCGGTAACCACGGCCAGTTTTCCCCGTATATCTTTGTCGTGTTTCATGGTTTGGGCGTGTTCACTCGTTTCCCTCTTCGGCGGCGTTGAGGCGTTTCACTTTCTCAATCTCTCGCAGGATAGGGCGCGGGAGGTCGTTGCAGTGCTTATGGCAGGCCATCTCGCGGGAATACATGCGGGCGATGCAGTAGTTCACGTGATCGCAGCCGCAGCGGTGGCATTCGTCGGCCTTCATGCGGTTCACGAAATCGGGCTCGTTGAGCAGCGCCCGGCCCATCTGCACGAAGTCAAAGCCTTCGTCGTCCAGAACACGGTCGGCCCCCTCGCGGCTAACGACACCTCCCACATATACAAGCGGGAGGTTCAGCTCGCGGCGGAAAAGACGGGCGTCTTCGAGAAAATAAAGCTCTTTGAAGGGCACATGCGGGATCATGAAGCGGCCGACGGCACGGACACCGTATTTGAGCCACAACTGCTTCATATAGTAAGTCATCGAGAAGATGGGCATGCGACCTCGCATCACGTACATCGGGGCTTTGCTCACGAATCCTCCGGAAAGCACGATGCCATGGACTCCGCTGGCTTCGATCTCGCGGGCCACCCGCAGGCAGTCGTCGATCTCGAGACCTCCCCGAAAACCGTCGCGCATGTTTGTCTTCACGAGCACTCCCATATCGGAGCCGGCGGCATTCATCACTTCGTCGAGACACATCTTCATGAATTTCATGCGGTTCTCGAGCGTGCCGCCATATTCGTCGCGCCGGCGGTTGGTATAGGGCGAGAGGAACTGCGAGATGAGGTAACCGTGGCCGGCATGCACCTCTACGCAGTCGAACCCGGCATCGCGGGCAACTCGCACTGCCTCGCCGAAATCGCGGGCCATCGCGGGGAGCTCCTCCTTGCGCAGGCCGCGGCAGAACGTGGGTGAATAGAGATTGAATCCCGTGGAGGCGCCTACCGGAGTGCCTCCGGCCGTAGAGCGATGGGTCATATTTCCGCAATGGCCTATCTGTATGGAGGCCTTTGCTCCGGCGGCATGAATGCCGTCGGTGATCTCGCGCAACTGAGGCACGATCTCAGGACGCAGCCAGAGCTGAGTGGTAAAGCTCAGGGCCGAGCGATTCACACCGGCATAGGCAAGCGTGGTCATGCCGACGCCTCCGCGGGCCACCGACAGATGGTAGTCGCGAAGCATATCCGTAGGACCGTTGTCGCGGCCCATACCTTCGAACGCCGCCGAACGTATGGTGCGGTTGCGCAATTCTACCGGTCCGATATTTCCCTTTGTAAACAGTTTCATCTTTTCAATATAGGAAGGGAAGGATATAACGCCTTCCAAGACATGAATATTCTTTTCCGAACTCTTTGAGATAGCGCTCGTGGATGCGGCGCGCGCGAGGCGCGAGGTTGGCAAACGTCCATAAAGCGAATATCAATCCGCCGAGACTCCATGTGAGAATGGCATAACCGGTCCATTCCACGAACTCGCCTAAATAATTGGCTGAAGTCACAAAGCGGAACATCCCTCCGCGGGGTATGTAATGGCGGGTGTCGCCGGGCTTGCGCAGGTGGCGTATCACGTTGTCCGAATGCATGTTGATGGCCATGCCGGCAATAAACACCACAATGCCGAGCAAGAAAAGCGGCGAGGTGAGCCACGAAGCGGGATAGCGGTCGTCCGGCGATACATAAAAGAGCCACGCCCCTATCAGATAGGCGTTGACAACGTTGAACGTCATCCCCATCAGCACGATTGCCAGCGGCATACGGCTATTGCCGCGCATCCGGAGAGGGAATATGAATGATCTGTGGAAATAATGAATGAGAAAGAGAAGGCACATCACCATCGGAGCGGGATTCCAGCGACGGGCGCTCAACAGCCAGAGAGCGAGCATGGCTAAAAATGCCGGGGCCTCCATCATAATCCAGCCCGCACGATTGCCGACCGAAGGACCCCATTTCTTGGAATACATCATGCCGTAGCCTGCCGTGACGCGCTGCAACGCGATGAACACCACCGGGCAAAGCATCAGCATCACACCGGCCACTTTGTAGTAAAAATTTGTGTCAAACAAAAATATATCGCTCATAATGTATGTCAATGTATATTCCGAAATCGAGGAGCCGTGATTCCAAGCTCCAGAAACCGCATACGCTTCTGTGTCTTCATCTGCGTCTGCCGGATTTATCCTATAATTCCGAAACCGTTAAAGTTCGAAATAAAACAGTTTCTCCGATTACAAAAATAATCCAAAACAACAGAAGTGCCAAATATTATGGTTGGAAAGTGGTTGAAATGTGATAAAATTGGATAAGTAGATATTAGACTCCGAATTTTAAGGAACAGAGTCTAAGCTCCGGGCTGTAATTAAGGTTCAAAATCAAAAAAAGAATAAAAAAGCAGCGAATATTTGAAAAAGACGAAAAAAATATATAACTTTGCGTTCACTTTTCGGGGCGTAGCGCAGTCCGGTTAGCGCACCTGCTTTGGGAGCAGGGGGTCGAAGGTTCGAATCCTTTCACCCCGACAAATCGGTCGGCACACCCGACAATGACATAAATTGGCCCAGGTGGCGGAATGGTAGACGCGCTCGTTTCAGGTGCGAGTGTTGAGAGACGTGCAGGTTCGAGTCCTGTTCTGGGCACCCATAATGACCGTAAGTGATTGATTTTCAACACTTACGGTTTTTTAATGCAAATTTTTGTCAACCATTTGTCAACCGAGCTCAAAATTAGCCTCGATTTTACCCTGCTAAATCGAGGTGAATTGGGTCGCATGAACCGATTTTGAATTATTTAACAATTTTTAATAAAGCGGAGTTGACAACCCTTTGGCAACCATCGGTATCTATGAAAGCAAACGAGCCATTCGGTGTCCCGGATGGCTCGAATTTTATGTATATAACCCACAACACCAATCCGAGTATTGCCCCGATTATCCCCACCGCCCAGAGGAGAACCCTTTTTATGCGGTTGAGACTGGAGATGGATGCTCTGCCTCGTCTGTTTGATATGTTGTTGTTCGTTTTCATCGTGCGACATTTTTTTATGCGTCTATCGACTATCGAAGTTTTGCTTGCTCGTTGACACGGCAGCGTGCGGAGGCACAGAAGGGCTGTTCGCCCTTTGGCGGAAAAATGCAAGCCGTAGGTCTGGAGATTTTTCAGCCAAAAGGCAAAAGAATAGCCCTGCTCCACACGTTTCTTAATTCGAGCAAGCAAGGCTTCCTGAGTTGATAGTATCGCATAATCTGGAGCTAAGACTCCGCAGCGGTGAAAACGAATGACTGCATATTGGCACTGAAATCCCGTGAAAAAGTGGTAATTTTGCAATATGAGAACAGATGATAACTTTTCAATCACCGAGATTGATAATGATAAGAAACAGTATCTTCCTCTACTTTTGATTGGAGATGAATCAGAGACAATGATTGACCGTTATCTCGATAATGGGACTCTTTATGTCGGCTTATTTAATGGTAAGTCGATAGCTGTTTGCGTAACCTTAAATCTTGATCCCAATACTGTTGAAATAAAAAATCTTGCCATCAAAGCCGAATACAGACGGCATGGATACGGTCGTCGGATGCTTGAATATGTCGAATCTCGACATTCAAATAAAAAGATCATTCTCGGAACCGGAGAAACGCCATCAACATTGAGATTCTATAAATCCTGCGGCTATTCATATTCTCACCGTATTCCAAATTTCTTCACAGATAATTACCCCGCTCCGATTATTGAGGAAGGGGTAACATTGCGTGATATGATTTATCTGGAAAAACAATAAGGCACTGAAAAAATGGAACTGACCAGTCCCGGCAGGGCGAGTCTGTGATAAACCGACAACGCAGGAAGGCGGATTATCACTGTCTCGACACGTGGACTGCTGAATCAAGCGACAAGTGGCCGGGCGGTCGTAAAAGTCCTTGTCAGGCAACAGCGAAAAAGAACACGGAGGAACGGC
>ERZ838577.1499-NODE-1499-length-30898-cov-28.771715_pt1 | contig 30898 bp, 46 predicted proteins | sample MGYA00519682_ERZ838577 | MGnify/ENA primary metagenome ERZ838577 (study PRJEB31850, sample SAMEA3708838) | human gut metagenome | biome: human gut; feature: human-associated habitat; material: faeces | place: China | collected 2014 ...
AGTATTGTGTGGAAAACGTGTCCGCCGTCGAAAAGACGGACGACATGATCCAATACGATAAGGTGCAGCCGGAACACCGCATCGATCTTTTTGATGCGTCGGTGTTTGCCTGCATCCGATACCTCGAAAGCCTTGAAAAAAACAGGGCGGCAAAGAAATGGTGGGGTGAAACTTGAGTAAGAAAAAAAGAAGCAGGCCTGCGCCGCGTGCCGAGCCGGTGCGCAGGAGCATCGCCTTTGCGGGAGCAGACCTGTGGGAATCTATCGAGTGCCGGGGCTACGTGAGCCTTGCGCAGAATCCCGAGATATGCACGGCAGTGGACACGATCGCGCGGCTGATTGCGAGTATGACCATACATCTGATGGAAAACACGGAGACCGGTGACATCCGGGTCAAAAACGAGCTGAGCCGCAAGGTGGACATCAGTCCAAACAACAATATGACTCGCGCAGCGTTTATCCATTGGATCGTCAAGACGCTGATGCTCGAAGGAAACGGAAACGCGGTGGTGTGGCCGGAAACGCGGCGCGGCATTCTGCGCGACCTCAAACCGGTGCCGCCAGCTTTTACGGCGTTTGTCCCGGAAGGCGTGTGGGATTATCGTGTGGTGATCGCCGGACAGGAGTACGACCCGGACGACGTGCTGCACTTTGTTCTAAATCCCGGGAGCTATTATCCGTGGAAAGGCGATGGCTACCGGGTCGCGCTGACAGACGTCGCTAACAATCTCAAGCAGGCGGCCACCACGGAAAAAAGCTTTATGTCCAGCAACTGGAAACCGAGCATCATTGTCAAGGTGGATGCGCTCACGGATGAATTTGCGAGCACGGAAGGGCGCAGAAAGCTCCTGCGCGAGTATATCGACACAGCGCAGGCGGGCGAGCCGTGGATGATCCCGTCCGAGCAGTTCAGTGTGGAGCAGGTTCGGCCTCTCACGCTCTCCGACCTTGCGCTCGCGGATTTCGTACAGCTAGATAAACGGACGGTTGCGGCCATTCTCGGCGTGCCGCCTTTTGTTTTGGGTATCGGGGATTTTCACCGCGACGCTTGGAACAACTTTATCAGCTCCACGATCATGCCGGTCGCGAAGAACATCGAACAGGAAATGACCAAAAAGCTCCTGTACAATCCAGATTGGTTTTTTCGGTTCAACGCGCGGAGCCTCTATAACTATGACCTGCGCGACCTTGCAGCGGTGGCGAACGATCAATATGTACGGGGGATTATGACCGGAAACGAAGTGCGCGACTGGATCGGACTTTCTCCGCTTTCCGGCCTCGACGACCTTGTAATACTCGAAAACTACATCCCGCGCGGGATGATCGGAGATCAAAACAAATTGAACGGAGGTGACAACACATGATGTATAAACGCACGGCTATGGCGCGGAGCGAAGGTTTCTGCACTCGTGCCGAGGGCGGAAATCTCTATATCGAGGGGTATTTTGCCGTATTCGGGAGCCGGTACGAGCTCTGGGATGGCGCATATGAGACGATCGAGCCTGGAGCATTCGACGGGCAAACGAACGGAGATGTCCGGGCGCTTGTTAACCACGACACGACGCTTGTACTCGGCCGTACAACGGCGGGTACACTTTCGCTGCGCGTAGACGAGCGGGGGCTTTGGGGCAGCATCACGATCAATCAACAGGATCAGGATGCCATGAACCTTTACGAGCGCGTGAAGCGTGGCGATGTAAATCAGTGCTCTTTCGGCTTTGACATCCTCGAGCAGGATGTCGATTACAAGGACGGTGTGCCGACGGTGTGGCGAATCAAGGCTGTAAAACTATACGAGGTCTCCGTCGTAACGTTCCCGGCTTATGAGGACACCTCGGTAGAGGCGCGCCGGAAAGATTTTGAGCAGGCAGAAAAACGCAGAAAAGAGGAATGGCAGGCAAGGATGAAAAGCCGCCTGAAAGGAGAAGACAATGGCACTTAAGACAATCATGCTGCGGCGCAGCATTGAAAAGAAGCAGGCCGAGCTGGAAGCGCTCCGCCAGAAGGACGCAGAGTTTTCCAAGCGTGAGGCTGAGATCGAAACGGCGATCAACGAAGCAGAAACGGCGGAGCAGGAGCAGGCCGTCACCGAAGAGGTAGAGGCCTTCGACGCGGACAAGACTGCGCACGAAGAAAAAAAGGCTGCGTTGGCAGGCGAGATCGAAGGCCTTGAAGCGGAGCTTTCCGAGGCCGAGGCAGCTGCTCCGACCAGAAGCAAAGAAAACCATCTCACAAAAGAAAGGACGGAAAGAAAAATGGAAACCAATATCAACATCCGCGCGCTGCCCATGAGCCGACGTGCGTTTGACGCGCTGCCGATGGAGCAGCGCAGCGAAATCGTCGCCCGCGAGGACGTGCGCGAATTTTTTGCGCAGCTGCGCAGCATGAAGGGCCAGCAGCGCGGCGTATCCGGCGCGGAGCTCACGATTCCGGTCGTTTTCCTGGACATGATCGCGGAGAATATGTATCGGTACTCTAAGCTGCTGAACCGCGTGCGTATCCGCAACGTCAACGGCGAGGCAAGACAGACCATTGCCGGTACGGTGCCGGAAGCGGTGTGGACGGAGATGTGCGGCGCGATCAACGAGTTGACCTTTGTCTTTAACCAGGTCACGCTTGACGGCTTTAAAGTCTCCGGCTATGTGCCGGTGTGCAACTCGATCCTCGAGGACAATGACATCAACCTTGCGAGTTGGATCGTGGAGATGCTCTCCGAGAGCATCGGCCTCGCGCTGGATAAGGCAATCCTGTACGGCAAGGGCGCGGCGAGCAAGATGCCGCTCGGCATCGTGACCCGCCTCGCGCAGGCCTCGAAGCCCACCGATTATCCGGCAAATGCGCCGGAGTGGGTCGATCTCCACACCAGCAACATCCTCAAAGTGGACAGCACGGCAGAACCGATTACTTTCTGGTCCGCGTTGGCTGTCGCAGCCGGAAACACCTTCACACGCTACAGCCGCGGCCGCCAGTTCTGGGCGATGAACAGCAAAACTTACGCCAAGCTTCGCGCGAAACTGATCGCGTTTAATTACGAGGGCGGCCTTGTCGCACAGTTCCCGGGCACGATGCCGGTCGTCGATGGCGACATTGATGTGCTCGAGTTTATCCCGGACGGCGACATCATCGGCGGCTACGGCGATCTGTACCTGCTCGCGCTGCGCGCGGGTATGACGATCGAGTCCAGCCGCGAGGTGCAGTTTATCCAGGACAACACCGTTTTCAAGGGTAAGGAGCGCGCGGACGGTATGCCGGTCATCCCGGGCGCATTTGTTGCGATCAACATCAACAACGCGGCGGTTACGACTGTGATGGACTTTGCCGCAGATACCGCAAACGACGCGCAGCTTACCGCGTTGGCAGTCGGCACAGAGACGCTGTCGCCCGTGTTTGCGACGGGTACATACAGTTATACGCTCGCACCCACCGGAACGAGCGCAAAGATCGAGGCAACCAGCAGCCAGCCGGGCGCGAAGGTGGCGATCAGCTACAACGGCCAGAACGTGCGCAATGGCGGCACAGTGACATGGCTGACGGACGGCGCAGCGCATCCGCTGACGGTCACGGTTACGCAGGGCAACGCGGTGCGCGTCTATACGGTCTCGGTAACAAAGTAAAAAAAGCAAGGAGGTAAGCGACGTTGACGTTGACGGATGAAGACATTCTGGAGATTTTGAAGGTTGACCTGCAGGTTTCGAGCTCTGCTCTCGACCTGTATCTGCTTGTACTGATCACATCGGCCAGAGCCTACATCACGCAGGAGGGCATCACACTGGCGGATACAGCACAAGATGCGATGCTCGTCGAAATGTATGCCGCTTACCTGTACCGCCGCCGGCGCGAGGAAAACGTGCAGATGCCGCGCATGCTGCGGTGGGCGCTGAATAACCGGCTTTTCAGCCAGAAGGGGGAGGCAGATGGATGATCTTATTTTGCTGATCTCTGAAAGCTACAAAAAAGACGCGATCGGAAACGTCACGGTGACGGAGACAACAACATCGGTATGGGCGCACCTACAGTCGGTCACGAGGGCAGAGTGGGCAGACGCCGGGCAGAACGGCCTGCAGCCGCAGCTCGTCGCCGTGACGCCGATCGTGAATTACAGCGGCGAGCAGATCGTGCAGATCGGCTCAGGCGAAAATGCGCGTCGGTATGCCGTGTACCGCACCTACTTAGACCCGGACAACGACAGCATCGAGCTGTATCTAGAGCGAAAGGCGGGTGTGGCGCGTGGCGCGAAAAATCCGGTTTCAGGAGCTTGAGATCGAGATCGTGAAAGAGCTCAAGGCTTACAGCGACGAGGTCGCCGAAGGCCTAAAAAAAGCGGTGAAGGACGTGGCAAAAGAAACGGTTCGCACGTTAAAAGCGACCTCACCGCGGGATACTGGCGAGTATGCGCGCGGCTGGACGTCCAAGGTGGAGTTTGAGAGCATGGAGGACATCCGGGTGCGCATATCCAACCGCACAAAGCCGCAGATCACGCATCTGCTCGAAAACGGGCACGCAAAGGTAAACGGTGGCCGCGTGGACGGCAGGCCGCATATCCGCCCGGCCGAGCAGGCTGCTGCAGATAAGCTCGAGGGTGCCGTGAAGGTGGTGATCAAAAAATGACGCTGGAAAATCTGTATCAGCTTTTGGAAAGCACAGGTTTGCCCGTGGTATATAGGGCATGGCCGATTGACGGAGCGCCTGAGCTGCCGTACATCTGCTATCTCGTTGCCTACAGCAACAACTTTTCGGCGGACGGCGTCGTATACCAGCCGATCGATCACGTGCAGATCGAGCTTTACACAAAAGATAAAAATCCCGAAGCGGAGGGCAGGGTGGAAAGCGCCCTGTCCTCAATCTTTTGGGAAAAATCTGAAACTTATATCGACACAGAAAAATGTTATCAAATTTTATATGAAGTTGAGGTGTAATAATGGCGACAACCGAAAACAAGGTGCAGTTTAACATTAAAAACGTGCACTACGCGGTGATGACCGCAGACGGCGACACGCCGACGTGGGAAAATCCGGTCCCTGTGCCGGGCGCCGTGAATCTGTCGCTCGAGGCGAGCGGCGAGATCACGCCGTTTTATGCGGACGGCGTTGTGTACTACAAATCCAGCTCAAACAACGGATACGAGGGCGACCTCGAAATGGCGCGATTTATCGACAAGATGCTGCAGGATGTCTGGGGATACGTGCTCAATGCTACCGACAAGACGATTATCGAAAATGTGGGTGTTGAGCCGAAGAGCTTCGCGCTCCTTTTCCAAATCGACGGCGACGCCGACAACGATTTGTATTGCATGTACAACTGCACGGGCACGCGCCCGGGCATTGTCGGCGCGACGAGTACGGACACCAAGGAGCCGCAGACGCAGACCAGCACGATTTCCGCGACGTCTCTTGAAAACGGCAACGTCTTTGCACGTACGACCAGTGAGACGCCGGAGGGCGTTCGAGCGGCGTGGTTTACAAAGGTCTATACGCCTACCGCAGGCTGAGAAAGGTAAAGCAATATGGAAAAAAGAATTCAGATTGACGGAAAGGAGGTGGGGTTTAGGGCCTCGGCCCTGACCCCGCGCCTTTATCGTCATAAAATCGGTCGGGACATGATCCAGGACCTAAACAAGCTGCAGAAAGCGTACACCAAAGCGCTGCAGGGCGTCCATGCCGAAAAACCGGCAAAAGATGCGCCCGCCGAAGAGCGCGAGGCCTATGAAGCGCTGGTGCACGAATCGCAGCTTGATGTGACCGACCTCGAAATTTTTGAAAACGCCGCCTACATCATGGCGCGGCAGTATGACGCCAACATCCCGGACACGCCGGAGGGGTGGCTCGACGGCTTCGAGACCTTTTCAATCTACGAGGTGCTTCCGGCGATCCTCGAGCTTTGGGCGATCAACGCGCAGACGACGGCGAGGTCTAAAAAAAAATAAGGCAGACGGTGCGTGAAGCAACCGGCGCGACCTTTATGCTCCGCTGTGCGGAGTTGGGACTGAGCCGCGAAGACCTCGACGATATGACGGTGGGCATGGTATACGATATGCTGATCGAGCAGGCGAACGACCAAGAAAAGTATCCGTATAAAGCAACGCAGGCGGATATTAACCGCTTTTTTCCGAAGGGGTGAGTAGATGGCGGATCGAATCAAGGGCATAACAGTCGAAATCGGCGGCGATACGACCGGACTGTCTAAAGCGCTTTCGGGCGTTAACAAAGAGATTGGCACGACGCAAAAGCAGCTGCGCGACGTCGAACGGCTGCTGAAGCTGGATCCGGGCAACGTCACATTGCTCGAACAGAAGCAGCGGCTTCTGGCGGACAGCGTCGAACAGACGAAGCAAAAGCTGGACTCGCTAAAGAGTGCCGAAAAGCAGGTGCAGCAGCAGTTTGCGCAGGGCAAAGTCTCGCAGGCGCAGTATGATGCACTGCAGCGCGAAATCGTCGCGACGGAAGCGGATTTGCGAAAAGCCGAAAAGGCGGCGTCCAGCTTGCAGGATGAAATCGCGCAATCAAAGGGCGAATCCGCTTTAAAACAACTTGGCAACGCGGCGTCCGAGACAGCCTCAGAGGTCAAGAAGATCGACGAGAAGCCGATCGAGGACGTAGAAGATGCGGCCAAGGACGCAGACGACGCGCTCGAAGAAGCGGGAGACAGTGCGTCCAGCTTCGCGGATCACCTCAAAGCCGATATACTTGTCGAGGGCATCAAGCAAATTGTTTCCGGAATTAAGGATCTGAACGAGGAAACCAAAGAGTACCGCAAGATCATGGGCACGCTGGAAACCTCCAGCGAGGCGGCGGGATACTCCGCGGAGGAGACAAGCGAGGCTTTTTCTCAGCTTTACCGGGCGCTTGGGGACGATCAGTCCGCTGCCACAACAACGGCGAACCTGCAGGCGATCGGTGCGTCGCAAAAGGATATAAACAGTCTGATTTCGAGTGCCGTCGGCGCTTGGGCGAAATACGGGGACAGCATCCCGATCGACGGTCTTGCGGAATCGATCAACGAAACAATCCGCGCCGGGCAGGTGACGGGCACCTTTGCGGACGTCTTAAACTGGGGCAGCAAAGAGGGCGAGACTTTCGGCGTAATGCTCAAGGAAAACACCGAGGAAAACGAGGAGTGGAACAAGGCGGTGCAAGAAGCTTCCAGCGCCGAAGATTTTTTTAATCTCGCCTTGCAGGACGCCGAAACGCAGGCCGACCGGACAAACCTCGTCTTGCAGGCTATGGCCGATCAGGGCCTCAGTGATGTCGGCGATGCATGGTACAGTAACAACAAGGACATCGTAGACGCCAACAATGCGCAGCTTGAATTTACAAAAAAGGCAGCCGAGCTTTCGGAGCGTGTGCAGCCTGTACTTACAGCTGTTCAGGAGGGCATAAACGGAATTCTGCAGGCGATTTTGGATGCAACGGCAGGCATCGACATGGATACTATCGTTGGATACGTCCAGAGCTTTTTTGATGCGGTGTCGAACGTCGTATCCTTTTTGATCGAAAACAAGGAGATCGTCATCGGTGTAATCGGCGCGATCGGTCTCGCGCTGACTGCGCTGAAAATCGTCGAGTTTGTGCAAAGCGCGATAAGTGGTATTTCAGCAATTTCCAGTGCGCTGTCATTTCTTGCAGCAAATCCCGTCGCTCTCGCTATCGCGGGGATTGCTGCCCTGATCGCGGTGCTGGTGTTGATTGTCACAAAGGGCGAAGAGATCAAAGCATGGTTGGCCGGTTTTAACGAGTGGCTGCAGGGTGTTTTTGCTACGGACTGGACGGAGATTTTCGGTCCCGTCTTAGGCAATGTGCTGAATGGATTCTTTTCGTTGCTGAAAGGCATCTGGGACGGCGTTTATCAGGTTCTTAACGGTGTAATCGATTTTATCCAAGGCATTTTCACCGGCAACTGGGAGCAGGCGTGGAACGGTGTGCAGGAGATCGTCTCGGGCGTGTGGAGCTACATCACCGGGCTGATCACAGGCGCGTGCGACCTGATCGAAGGCATCCTTTTGGGGCTGGATAGCTGGCTGCAAGGCGTCTTTAAAACGGACTGGACTGAGATTTTTGGACCCGGTCTGGGAGATATTATCAACGCTTTTATGAGAAATGTTGAAAACACGTGGAACGCGATTAAGCAGATTTTTCAGGGTGTGATCGACTTTGTGAAAGGCGTTTTCACGGGCAACTGGAAGCAGGCATGGCAGGGCGTCGTCAACATCTTCGGCGGGTTGTTTAACAGCCTCATCAACATGGTAAAGGCGCCGCTGAACGGCATCATCGGGCTTTTGAACGGCGCGGTCGGTGCAATTAACAGCTTGATCGGAGGCCTGAACTCGATCAGCTTCACAATGCCGAAATGGCTCGGCGGCGGGCATTTCGGCCTCAGCATCCCGTATATTCCGAATATACCGTATCTGGCAAAGGGCGGCATCCTTTCACAAGGCTCCGCGATTGTCGGTGAGGCCGGACCGGAGCTGCTCACAATGATGGGCAACCGCGCCATGGTGCAGCCGCTCACCAGCAACACAACCAACCAGACCGACCTCGGCGGCGTCAATATCACGGTATACGGCGCGCCGGGGCAGGACGTGCGGGCGCTGGCGGACATCATCATGGATGAAATGCAAAACGCGACGGAAAGAAAGGCGGCGGTTTTCGGTGCATAAATTTTGGTTTGCCGGGCATTGCTGCCGCGAGTACGGCATCTATGTGAGCGGCGAAAACACCTTCAACGGCCCGGAACGTGGGTATGAGCTTGTGTCCATACCCGGGCGGTCCGGCGATCTAGTCCGAGATAACAAGCGGTATAAAAACATTACGGTTTCTTATCCCGCTTTTATCCACCGCGATTTCCTGCGGAATACCGATGCGGCGCGCATGTGGCTCCTCGGCTCTCCGATGATATACCATAAGCTGGAGGACGATTACCACCCGGACGAATACCGGATGGCGATTTTTACCGGACCGCTGGATTTTGACACGCGGTTTTTAAACCAGTCGGGCGAGATGGCGCTAAATTTTAACTGCAAACCGCACCGGTATATCAAGGCGGGTACGTGGGTGCAGGCGCTTGAAAATGGACAGGTACTGCTAAACAACTGGGACGAATCGCTTCCACTGATCCAGATCACGGGCAGCGGCAGCGGCGTGCTGACAGTCGGCGGTGTCACTGTAACGATCGACAGCATGGACGGCAGCCTGACGCTGGACGCCGAAACGCAGAACGCCTACAACGGCCTTGAAAACAAAAACGGCACAATCCGCATCTCCGGCGGCGAGTTTCCGACCCTGCCCGCCGGTGAAACGCGGATTACTTGGAGCGGCGGCGTCACTGCGGTGGAGATCACGCCGAGATGGAGGGCGATATGAAACCGATCCTTTTTCCGTCCACCGCGACGGAGTTTAAAACGCACGGGCTCGGTGTCTTGACGGATGCGATCAGCTGCACGGCCACCGAGGAGCGCAACAGCGCCTTCGAGCTGACGATGCAATACCCGGACACCGGCGTGCATTTTGACGAGATCACGGACCGCTGTATCATCTATGCAATCCCGAGCCCATACCGGGCGCCGCAGCCTTTCCGCATCTACCGGATCACGCGGCCGATGGACGGCATCATCATGGTGTACGCGCAGCATATCACCTATGACCTTTCCGGCGTGCCGCTCAATCCTTTTACAGCGATCAACGCACCGGATGCGCTTTCAAAACTCAGCCTCAACGCGGCGGTGGACAGTCCCTTCACGTTTTGGACGGACAAGGCTACCGTCGCATCTTTTGCTGTCTCGACACCGTCGTCGACGCGCTCGGTTCTCGGCGGTTCATCCGGCTCTATCCTCGACGTGTACGGCGGTGAGTACGAGTGGGACGGCTTTACCGTCCGCTTGTACGGTCATCGCGGATACGACAACGGCGTCGTGATCAGCTACGGCAAAAACCTGACAAACATCGAGCAGGACCGCAACATCTCCAACGTGGCGACCGGCATCTATCCGTATTGGACAAACGCCGAGGGTGCGCTCGTGACCTGCGACCCTAAGATTGTCAACGCGCCGGGCACATACGACTTTACGCGCGTCGTTCCGGTGGATTTTTCCAACGATTTTGAGGGGCAGCCGACGCCGGCACAGCTGCAGGCGCGTGCGGAAAAATATGTCGAGGACAATAAAATCGGCATCCCAAAGACAAGCATCACGGCGAGCTTTGTCCAGCTCGAGCAGTTTCCCGAGTACGAGGACCTTGCGCTGCTCGAAAAGTGCGACCTGTGCGACACAGTGACGATCCGCTACCCGCAGCTCGGCGTGGAGGCTAAGGCCGAAATCGTCAAGATTGAGACAGACGTGCTGCTTGAGCGATACAGATCGGTCGAGATCGGCGACGTGCGCACCAACATCGCGGACACTATCGTCGGGCAGCAACAGGAGATCAAGCAAAAACCGAGCGAGACTTACTTGCGCGAGGCAGTGCTTGCGCTTACGGAGACCATCCTCGGCGCATCCGGCGGCGCGGTGCGCCTGCTGGATACCAACAGCGACGGCATGCCGGACACGCTGTACATTGCAGATGACCCGGACCCGACCAAGGCGCGCAAGGTGTGGCGCTTTAATCATGAGGGCTGGGGCGCGAGCAAAAACGGCTACAACGGGCCGTTTTCTTACGGAGCCACGCTGGAAAACGGTATGGTCGCCGATTTTATTACAGCGGGCACCCTCAACGCCGATCTCGTAAACATCGTCAATTTGATCTCCGACCATGTGGTGAGCCGAAACTCCGGGTTTGAGATGGACCTGTGGGCGGCGGTGCTAAAACTGATGGAAAACGACAACCTGCGCGTGCGCATCTACTCGACAGGCCAAGGCGCAGGAGGCCTTGTGCAGGTCTTTTCCGGCACTGTGACAAATGAGGGCGGCCTCGGCGAGGACGGGGCTTACTCGTACCTCGGGCCGACTGGAGCAGGCATCGGCGAAAAAAGCGACGGGAGCTATGTCGGAACGGTTAAAGCCGGGACGCTGGTCGTCTACAACAGAGTAAAAACCGAAAGCGGAAACTCAATCCTGTCTGTAGTAAACGGGCAGCGCATTGGGCACTTTGACCGGCTCGCCATCGGCGGAAACGCAGATTTTGGCGTGGAGTGGGTATGGGACGCGCAGCTCAACCGCTACGTGCTCTGCAGCAATAACTCGTAGGGGAGGACGATAAAAAATGCCAATTGAAACAACGGCGGCGCTGCGCGTCGACCTGCTCGACCCGGGCGCGCCGCAGATCATCCACGCGGTACAGGACGACAGCAACAGCCGCAAGATCGCTTTTAACATCTACGCGGGCGGTGCGCAGTGGGCTGTGCCAGACGGCACGCTTGTGACCGTCCGCTACAAAAAGCCGGACGGCACCGCGGGTTTTTACGACACGCTGCCCGACGGAAGCACGCCGGCTGCGACGATCGATGGCAACGTCGTGACCGTGGCCCTCGTGCCGCAGGCCTTTACGGTGAGCGGAAACGTACCGGTACAGATCAAGCTGTACGATAGTGCAGGCACCAGCATCACGACGTTTGCGGTCGTGATGCACGTCTCGGCCAACGTTGTCTCAGACGCGGAGATCGTCTCGTCGGATTATTACAGCGTCTTGACCAAGCAGATTGCCGATGTACTCGCGGCGGCGGAAGGGATCGAGGGCAACGTCACCGCCGCGCAAGAGGCGGCACGACAGGCTGCATCTTCGGCCAGCGAAGCGGCAGGCTCCGAGACGGCGGCTGCCAGCTCGGCGATTACAGCCTCCACCGCGGCCGGTCAGGCGCAGACAGCGGCCACCAATGCGGGCACGTCCGAAACCAACGCCGCCACCAGCGCAAGCAACGCGGAAGACGCCAAGACCGCAGCAGAGACGGCAGCCAGCAACGCCAGCGGCGACGCGGCTGCGGCTGAAAGTGCGAAAACGGCAGCGCAGACCGCGGCAACGACCGCGGAAAACGCGGCGGCATCTCTGCTTGCCATACTGTCCAACGGGGCCGGCGCGCATAACTCCATCTACCGCGGCAAAAACCTCGGTACGAGCGTGACCGCCGCACAATGGGCAGCTATTGCGGATGGTAGTTTTACCGACCTGTATATCGGTGATTACTGGGTAATCGGTGATGTCAACTACCGTATTGCGGCGTTTGATTACTACCTTAACAATGGTGATACGAGCTGTACTACCCACCATGTCGTTATCGTGCCGGACACTTACCTGTACAATGCGGCCATGAACAGTACTAATACAACCACTGGCGGTTATGTTGGTTCTGCGATGTACACTGCAAATCTCGAGCAGGCTAAAACCATTATCAAGGGTGCGTTCAGCGGCCATGTTTTGAAACACAGGATTTATCTGACGAACGCTGTTGCGAATGGTCGTGCTTCCGGCGGCGCATGGTACGATTCCGAGGTTGACCTTATGTGCGAGCAGATGGTCTATGGCAGTGGTATTTTTTCTCCTGTTTCTGACGGTATCGATGTCCCGACTAACTACCGTGTAGAAAAATCCCAGTTGCCGTTATTCCAGCACGAGCCGAGCCGTATTTGCAACCGTAGTAACTGGTGGTTGAGGGATGTTATTACCGCTTCCGCTTTCGCCTTTGTCGCCGAAACCGGTCGTGCGGACTACACCGACCCTTCCTATGCTATTAGCGTTCGCCCGGCATTCTCGATCATCGGCTAAAGGGGGGTAAGGCGAGCAATGGAAAACATTTTTGTCGCGATCATCACCGGCGGGCTCGCGCTTGTCGGCGTGATCATCACCAACGTCACCGGCAACCGCCGCGCAGAAGAAAAGCTCCGGGTCGCGCAGGCGATCACGGACGCGAAGATCGAAGAGCTCACGCGGGAGGTGCGAAAACATAATAATTTTGCCGAAAAAATCCCCGTAATACAAGAGCAAATCAAGGTCGTAAACCACCGCCTTGCAGACCTGGAGGACATCGAAAGGAAGGATCACCCATGAAAACAAAGTGGAAAAATTGGCTCAAGGCCGCGGGCGTCCGCGCCGTGAAAACAATCGCGCAGACCGCTGTCGCGACGATCGGCACCTCTGCGGTGCTCGGCGAGGTGGACTGGATCGTGGTAGCCAGCGCGTCGGCGCTCGCCGGCGTGCTCTCGCTCCTCACAAGCGTTGCCGGCCTGCCGGAGCTGCCCGACACGGACGGCGACGGTTTTCCGGATCAATAAAGGACAATCCGAAAAGAGGTGATATAAATTGATTATGCACGAGATCACATTGGACGGATACGCTGCGCAGTGCGACGAGCAGCCGATCCGCCTCGGCACGGCGGGCAGCTACGGCGTGGAGACATTGAGCGTGATGCGTAAGGGCGAATGGGTAGATTACGATATTATCATCGCTTTCCATCCGCCAAAAGGAGACGCCGTGCAAATGCGCCTTGAATCGGATAATGCCGTGTCTGTCCCTGCGGAGGCCACTGCGGTTGCAGGCACGGGAGAGCTCACGTTTGCGGGATATACGGACGGCGTGCGGCAAATCTCCGTAAGCCGAATCTATCGCGTGGCAACAACCGCAGGCGTGAGTGGCACTGCCCCCCGCAGAACCTACGCCTGAATCATAAAAAAAATGCAAGCAAAATGAAAAGGAGAATTAAAATGGTACCAATCCGCGAAAATCTTTTGAGCCCGAGCAAATATGACCTAAAAGTTCCGGTGGAGTCCTGCGCGAAGGACATGAAATATATCGTCGTGCACAACACGGCGAACGATGCTTCCGCCGCGAATGAGGTCGCATATATGATTCGCAACGACAGCTCTACGTCGTTTAACGCGGCGGTCGATGACAAGGAGATCGTCATTGGTATCCCGCTGAACAGAGGTGCGTTTGCTGCGGGGCAGCGCGACGGCAACGCGCACGGCATTCACATTGAAATTTGCTATTCGCTCTCGGGCGGCACGCGTTTCGATAAAGCCGAAAAGAACGCGGCAGAGTATATCGCAAAGCTTTTGAAGGAACGCGGTTGGGATATGTCCCATCTGAAGAAGCATCAGGACTTCGACGGCAAATACTGTCCGCACCGCACGCTCGACAAGGGCTGGGCGCGGTTTTTAAAAATGGTTGAAAGCGAAATGAAGGCGAGCACACCGGCAAAGCCTACACCCAAGCCGAGTAAGCCAAAGCCCACCTGCACGGGCGATCTGACGTATTCCGCATACGCGGGGCGCCATTGGCTCCCGCAGGTAAAAAACTGCGAGGACTACGCGGGAAACTTTGGACAGGCGGTGGAAGGACTTAAAATCAATGCCAAAAACTGCGATATTTATTATCGTGTTCATCTCCGGGGCGGCGGTTGGCTCCCGGAGATCAAAAACAGCGGCGCAGGTGCAGACGGCTACGCGGGCATTTACGGCGAGCAGATTGACGGCGTACAGATACGCACGCCCGTCGGCTTTGTAGACTGCCGCGTACATATCATGGGCGGCGATTGGCTCGGTTGGGTGCGCTTTGGAAGCAAGTACAATTCCGGCGCAAACGGCTACGCGGGCATTTACGGCTCGGCCATCGATGCAATCCAGATGGAGTAAGATGTTAAAAAGCCGCAGGGCCTCATCTTTTCGATGGGCGCTGCGGCTTTTTTGTTTTTTACAAAGCTATTTGCGGGATGCTTTAATGGTTTTTGTTGTTGTATTATACGGCTCGTAAGTTCGGACGGTCGCAACGCTGATATTTAGAGCCTGTGCAATGTCCGCATTCTTCATTCCTCGGTCGTACATGTCACGTATTTGTTGCGCAATCGGGGGAAGATTATCGTAAATATTGCGCGTGATTAAGCATCTACATACCACATAGGGCGTTACGCCGTAGTGCTTAGCCGTTCCCAAAAGGCTTTTCGTTGCTTGATATGTGGCGACCACCTCATCAATGGCGATTTTGTTCGTGGGATCGGTAGGGTGCTCTAATCGGTACTTAGCTAAACATTCCGGGGAGCAAATGTCGAGCTGAAACACTACCGCATCTTCGGCCGAAAACTCTTTGCCGCATACGGAGCAAAATCTAATGCTACTGGCTTGCGCACGGTCGGCTTTAATGGCTTCTCGGTCAAGGTACTCTTTGTTCCACTCGCGGGAGATGAGATTTCTTTTTTTTTGCGCCATTAAAGGCGCACACTCTGGGCAGTATCTTTGCAGTCCGCTATTAACAATGTAGTCCTTGCCACAGTTTTCGCATTGATCTATACTGCCGAGTTTGCGCCGCGGAGGATGTTGATTCCGCTTACGGCGGGAAACTCTTTCGCGTTCGGCTCTACACGTCGGACAGTACCATGCACGGGGGCCGCCTTTAAATGTGGTTCCGCACGTGCGGCATGTACGATCTTTAAGCTTAACAGCAAAATTAGCCTTTGATTTTGCTGCGCACGCTTCACACAAAAATTGATCTTCATAGCGGCGTTCAAACGGCGCGCCGCATTTAACGCACTTTCTTGTCGGCATCTTCGTTCATCTCCGTTCTCAAATCTCAAAATCTTCGCCGTACTTCTCGTAATGCTTATCGCAATAAGCATTATAAAATTCCTGCTCATCTTCAATGCCCTGCGCGTGGAGTTCTTCACGGATTTCGTCGTCCATCATCATAACCGCTGCTTCAAAATCAATAGTGTTGCCGTTGTAGTCTTTAATCTTTTTCATTTTTGTTTCCTCCGTTTGGATTGTTTTAATTTTGTGTCCTTGTCCTTTTGACACTTATATTATACAGCAACGGCTGTATAAAGTCAAGTACTTTTTCAAATTTTTTTAAAAAATCTTGATTTTTTTCACGAGACGAGCTATACTATTAAGCGTTCGGATTTCCTCCGGACATGTCGCCCTGGGAACGGGGCAGAGGATTGAAACAAAAATGTTTTTGCCGTCCTTTTGACAATTTCGGCACAAACAGGCAAAACCCCGGTAGCTGATTAGCATACCGGGGTTTTTGCTTTTACTCGTCGATTTCTCGCAAATCCTCCGCTCGAATCGATAGGGCAGAGGACAATTTGCAGACCGTATCAAATTGAGCTTTGTTAATGTTGCGATCTTTGCACTCATATTGCTGTATCATTCGGACGTTTACGCCGGATTTGCTCGCTAATTGGGATTGAGATAATCCGGCGGCTAAACGTAATCGCTGTAAGTTTGTCATTTTTTAGCTCCTTTACTCGGTGGATCGTAGGCAACCGGCATAGCGTCAAATGCTTCAACCGGCAAATCTGCGGCGCTATCAAAGCTATCTATAAGCTCTTCGGCAATATCCGCATCAAACTTAAACTCTCATAAGGTTTTCCCAGCTGTTGTCCGAGAAAGCTTCGAGGTGCCAATTTTCAGCGCGCTCTAAACTATAGTAACCGTCACCGTTTTCGTCGATACGGTCTTTAATTCTGTACGTGTACTTTGCGGTGCGATACTCGGTAGAGCCGGTTTCGATCATTTTCTTTGCGATAGTTTCAATTCTTTTCATTTTTGTTTCCTCCGTTGGATTGAATTTATTTTGTGTCCTTGTCCTTTTGACACTTATATTATACAGCAACGGCTGTATAAAGTCAAGTACTTTTTCAAAATTTTTTTAAAAATCTTGTTTTAGAAGACAAGGACGCAAAAATTAGCGTGTTGCATATCGTGTTGCATTTTGATAAAAAACGGCTTAATTACATAAAAATAAGCTTTAAAATGTAAAAATATTTTTGAGAAAAAATAAAGAAAAAACCGCATGAAATCTAAGTTTTTTAGACTTCATGCGGGTTTTGAGTTTGGTGCAGGTAACAGGACTTGAACCCGTAACATATACGCACAAAACCCGCATAAACTCTATATATTTTAAAACATGTGTTGCTTTTTGTGTTGCATTTTGCTTTTATCCGTAAGATTTTGTAAATCGGTCAACGATTTTTGCATTAAAGTCCTTTTGCTCATCGGATAAAACGTGCTCGTAGATTTTGTCGAGGACATCGCGGTTTTCCCAGCCGCCGCGCTGCATGATATAGAGGTCCGGCACGCCCATAGCGTGCAGGACGGAAGCGGAATGGTGGCGAAGATCATGAAAGCGGTACGGTTTACCCAACACGCGCATAGAGAGCGTGCGGAAGAGGTTTGATATTGTAATAGGCGAGTACGGGCATACGCGCTCATTATCTATGCTGCGCAGCTCATCAACGATAAATTTCGGCAGCTCCACAAATCGAGTTCCGGCGGTTGTTTTGGTAGATTTGATAACATACTCGTGATTATCGTCACAGACCATAGCCTTGTTGACCATGACGCCGTTATCATGCACGTCGCTTTGCGTCAGCGCGCATATTTCGGAGCGGCGCAGGGTGCCTACTGCGGCCAGTAAAATAGCTTGGTGCATATTAGTGCCCTCGGCCGCTTCCAACAATTCCTTTACTTCCGCCTCGGTGGGAATGGTGATTCTTGTCTTTTGCTTTTGGGGCAAGCCTGTGGAGAGTTGGAAAGAGGGATAATATACGCCCAGCACGGCAGATAAAAGCCCATGGGCATTGCGCACGGTCTTTGGCGCATGATTTGCCGCGAACTGGTTTATGGAGCGCTGCACGGCCTCCTGCGTAATGTCGCGCAGCTTCAGCGGCATAATGTCTTGCAGGTCATTCCGGGCGCTTCGGCGGTACTCGCGTATCGTAGAGGGCGAGAGCACGTTGGTTTTGCTGTCAATATAGCGCGTGTATGCCTCTTTCAAGGTCATATCTCCGGCGGATGCGGTGCGCTGCTTTCCGTCCAATTTGTATTCCGCTGCCATATATTCAGCTTCTTTTTTTGTTGTGGCGGTAAATGATTTGTAAATCCGCTTTCCGGTGGCGGGGTCCGTGTAATCGTATAGATTCACGCGCCAATTACCGGAGGGCAGTTTTTTAGCTTTTGCCATTGTAAAAACCTCCTATTATCTAAAAATCCCGTGGATACAGACGTATCTACGGGATTTTATTATTTGAACAAACGCCCAAAAGGGAGCAAACCGCCGGAAACGGAACGATCCTGTATCCAGCCGCGATCTGAGTCTGCGATGTCGTAGCCGAAGAGGAAGCAAACAAAAATCACAAGGATGATGCAGATAACCAAGCAAATCCGAACGAGCCGCCGATCCTCATTGTGCTGGCGCATAAATTGCGCCTCTTGCTGCGCGAGCCGCACAATTTTATCTTCGCGCTCGAATTCGATGCTTTTCTTGAGGTATCGGATTCGCTCGTTTTCGGAATCTTCGTCCGGCAGCGGCGGCGAAACAATATCATACTTGACGGCGGCAAGGATAGACTTAAGCACAACAATGCTCGGGTCGGCCTGCCGCTTAAAAATGCGAATAATTGTACTTTGAGAGACATTACAAGCGTCCGCAACGTTTTGATAGGATAAGTTGAGCGAGACGCGTCGAGCTTCCAGTTTAGGCACAAGCGCGTCTAAATTGATTGTCGAAAAATCCATAAGAAGCACCTAATTTGTAATTTAAGTCATATATAAAGTACTGTTATGCAAAATTGAATATTTACACCACCGTTTGAGAGGCCTATTATTTAATCAAACGAAAGGCTTATCTGTAGGTGATAAGCGTGTTAAATCCCGTCCGGTTTCCCGTCATCCCCTGATTGGGAATCGAATTAAATTTTATGTCCAAGATTTCGTAGCCTTCCCTTTGCATGCAGTTTAAAACATAGTCAATTTCCGTTGTGTATTTTTCATCGCACTTAAAGACCTGATTAGCAAGCTGCGAAAAACTGTTTATCAGCACGACGTGAACCGCACCATCTTTTTGAGCTAGATATGGGCGCATATTTGCATAGACATTTTGTGCGGTGTTTTTTTGGTATCCTGAGAACAAAGCCATAATATTTTACCTCATTTCGTATATTTACCTCATAATTTAACTGTATCATATCACTAAAAACGCACGTAGTCAACAAATAAATCAAAAATTTTTTTATCAAAAGAACGGAGTTGAACAAATTGAAGACGGTAGAAACAAGGGTAGAAATCATGAACGAAAACGAGCGCCGCGAAAACCTAATCACCGAGATCGTAAAGCTATTGCGTGAGCTGCCCGTGGCGGTGGTGCGGGAGCTTTACGCCGTCGCACTCGAGCACAAAAAGAACAATGCCGAACAGAAAGCGGAATAATGTTGAAGCAAAAAAAAATAATGTTAAAGCCGGGAGCTGCTGAAAATGCGGCTCCCGGCTTTTTTACTTTTCGGCCTCTTCGGCCTCCTCTGTAAGGTTTTTGCACAGCTGCGTGACAAAGGCCGCAAATGCCGGGAAAGCATCATCTGGCATTCGGGCAATGGCGCATATCAGTTGGCTTTTTGCATCGTCGTTGTATTGCAGCCTCGCAAATATTTCCGCTAGCTCCTCTTCACGCGTTTTTGCGGCAAACATCTCGCCGTCTCCGGTGCGCAGCCAAATCTCGTTTACACCCCATGTGCGGCATATATCTAAAATCGTGCGATCACTGGGCAACCTCGCGCCGGAACACAGCTGCGATATAAATGCTGGCGAAACATTTAGTTTATCGGCAGCAGACGATTGGCTACACTGAGTAGCATGTAAAATTGCTGAAAGTCTATCCTTAAACTCCTGCATTGTCATCACCTCCTAACACTATATATTTTAACATAGCAAGCAAGAAAAGTCAATAAAAAAGTTAGCTAAGTTAAAAAATAGGCCTTGACAAAGTAACAACGCTAATGTATAATGTAACTAAGCTAAAAGATAAGTTAACAAACGAGGTGATAAAATGAGCGAAAAAGCAAAGGCTTTAGCGGCCGAAACCGTAGACCAGCTTAACAAGTTGCCGGACAGCAAAAAAGATAAGGCAAAACAGATGTTGGAGGCCTTCGCCGCGGGCATCGCGATCGGCGCGGAGCTGGCGGAGAAAAAAGAAAGCGGGGAGAAAGCGGAAAAAGAAGCCTAAACCGCCACGCGCCCCAGTTTTACCACATGCCGCCCACCAACTGATCCTCCATTAAAAGCCATGAATATACACTCCTTTCGTCTGAACAAACATAGATACTGCATGATTTTTGCTTTGGGCGGCAGGTGGTAGGGCTGGGGACAAAAATACAAATAAAGAAAGAGGTGGTAAACGATGCCAAGATTAAAACCGTCGCCCGCGGAACAGCGGAGGCAGACGTTTAGGTCGATTATGCGTTATAACGCCGACCGCATGGGCCTGACGACCGATGAAAAGACCGCGAAATACTTGGGTATATCCCCGCAGCTTTACAGCTACCGTATGCGCCACCTTTCGGCGTGGTCGTATGAGGATTTGTGCAACATCTTTCACAAGCTGCGTTTCTCGCAAAGCGACATAGAGACGCTGTTCAAAAATTAGAGGAAAGGAGGCAACAACATGATCTTAGTTTTGTGCGGCAGTATCGCCGCCGGATGTGCGATCATCACGCTGGCCTACGGCGCGGAGAAAATCCTCGAAAGAGCTGTAAAGCCGCCGAAGAGAAGGAAAAGAGCCGCCCGCCCCGGTGCGGAGGTCATCGACATCGGCAAATACCGCAGCTGGCGCGACGCCGTGCGCGTGTATGAGACAGTGACGGATAGAAAGGAAAAACAGGCATGAAAGTTTATAAGGGTACAGACAAAAATATGCAATGCCGAGGCAAGCAATACGTGCTCGGCAAAAAAGAGGTTGACGACGGTGCAATCCGTTGCGGGGATAAAGGCTATCACTCCTGTGAAGCTCCGTTTGATGTGCTGCGGTATTATCCCAATATCAACGGCAATCGTTTTTTCGAGGCGGAAGCGGGCGGCGAAATCGATAAGGCAGAAAATGATGATACCAAATTAGCATCATCTGAATTGACACTCAAAAGCGAAATTAACTTTGCGGGACTTGTAAAAGCGCAAATAGAGTACACCCGCAAAAAAGCCAAAGAGGGGACCGTAGGCGGAATCAGTAGCAACCTCTCAGGCGGAAACTGGAGCAACCTCGTAGGCAGAAGCAGTAGCAACCTCTCAGGCGGAGACTGGAGCAACCTCGTAGGCGGAATCAGGAGCAACCTCTCAGGCGGAAACTGGAGCAACCTCGTAGGCAGAAGCAGTAGCAACCTCTCAGGCGGAAACTGGAGCAACCTCGTAGGCGGAATCAGTAGCAACCTCTCAGGCGGAGACTGGAGCAACCTCTCAGGCGGAAACTGGAGCAACCTCGTAGGCGGAAGCAGTAGCAACCTCTCAGGCGGAGACCGGAGCAACCTCGTAGGCGGAAGCAGTAGCAACCTCTCAGGCGGAGACTCATCATTGATTGTTGGCCGGAACGGGTGTAACGCCAAAGGCGGGCTCCACTCCGTGCTTGTTTTAACGGAGTGGGAATACGATGATAACGGAAATTATGTACCCATAGCCGTAAAAGCGGAAATTGTTGACGGCGTGCGGATCAAAGCTGATACGTGGTATAAGCTCGAAAACGGTGATTTTGTCGAGGTAGATGGATGAGAGCAAAAGAAAAGTGCCCCGGACTGTTGGCGCAGTCACAGGGGCACAAAGACAAATATACCGCTATTAGTTTAGCAAAAACGGGAGGAAAAGTCAATGGCAAAGTATAAGCAGATCATGCAGGTGAGCCTTTGCGGCAACATCGAGCGCGGCGCGTTTGATGCTGTTACCGTAAATGGAGGTGACGTAATGGAGATTGTAGGTAAGCATTTGCGCAAAGAGGGCATTGAGCGCGGCAAAATTTGTATTACGGTGCTCGAAGAAATGTTAGATGAGGTGGGAGTAAATGAAACTGTATGAGTATGCGGAGCAATACGAGGCTTTAAAGCGGATGGCGGAAGATGAAAGTATCCCTCCCGAAGCGCTCGAAGACACGCTTGAAAGCATCGATGACGAGTTTGAAACAAAAGTGGACAGCATCGCGTGCATCATCAAAGATGAGCTGGCAACGGCAGAAGCGATCAAAAAAGAAATCGACGCGCTGACCGCGCGGATGAAACGCCATGAAGCAACAGCGGATCAGCTTAAATCCTACACCATGCAGCAGATGCAGGCGGTAGGAAAAAGCAAAATCGAAACGGCGCGCAACGTGGTATCCGTAGCAAAAAAAGCCCCGTCACTTGAGATCGAAAACGCCGATGAATTTATCGCATGGGCTACGCTCGACCATGAAGAGTTTATCCGCCAGAAAGCGCCGGAGATCAACAAAGTTGCCGTGCGCGACGCGCTAAAAGCGGGCGAGGAGCTCCCGGGAGCTAAATTGGTAGCCGGGTACAGACTGGCGGTGCGCTGATGGGTAACATGGATATTTACAACGCCGTGAGCGCTGTGCCGGGCAGCGCACAAAAGCGGATTTCCGGAGGGCGTCTCAACGGCATGACGGACATCAACCCCATGTGGCGCATACGAGAGCTTACAGAGCTTTTCGGGCCGTGCGGCATCGGCTGGAAATACAAGATTGTCCGCGAGTGGCTTGAGAGCGCCAGCACCGGCGAGGTGGGGGCGTTTGTGGACATCGAGCTGCAATATAGGATCACGCCGGATGCGGACTGGTCGGAGCCTATTCCTGGCACGGGCGGATCAAGGTTTGTGGCGGCGGAAAAGGGTAATAATCTGCGCGCATCCGATGAGTGCTACAAAATGGCGCTCACAGACGCGATCTCCGTAGCTTGCAAAGCTTTAGGCTTCGGCGCGGACATTTACTGGGCGTCAGGACGTACAAAGTATAACGCCGACCCGCCGGAGCAGGATGAAGAATACACCTGCGCGCAGTGCGGTAAGACGATCCGCGACGGCAAAAAAAAAGACGGCAGCACTTGGAAAGCGGGCGATATTGCGTTGTATGCGCAAAAACGGTATGATCGACAGCTTTGCTTTGAGTGCTTAAAAAAAGAGATCAAAGCCGAAAAGGCGGCGGAGAAAGCTGGTGGCCTGAATGGTACAATTTGATTTTACAGCCGCCCACGTGAACGAAGACGGAGAGCTTTGCCTTAAAGTTATCAATACACCCGCTGCGAGACAGTTTGTGCTTGGTATGCGCGAGCGTATGTATACATGCGAGGTAAAAGAGTACCGGCAAAAGCGCAGTTTGGATGCAAATGCCTATTTTTGGGTGCTTTGCGATAAGCTTGCAGAGGCGACGAACCAACCGAAAGAGCTGATCTACCGCGAAGCGGTGCGAAACATCGGCGGAAACTGCGATACGGTGTGCGTGATAAATTCCGCCGTGAACAAGCTGCGGCAGATGTGGCAGCACAATGGGCTCGGTTGGGTAACGGATGTACTGCCCAGCAAAGTACGGGGCTGCACGAATGTGATTGTATACTACGGATCCAGTACATACGACAGAGCGCAGATGGCGCGTTTGATCGATAATATTGTACAGGACTGCCGGGCGGTAGGCGTGGAAACGCTCCCGCCGGACAAGCTGGAAGCTCTGAAAGATGAGTGGGCAAGATGATTGGTGAGTGCTTTATTTGTGGTTGCTATGGTGTGGTCGAGCGGCACCATATATTCGGCGGTGCGCTGCGTAAAAAAAGCGAGCGCTACGGATTGGTCGTTACACTGTGCCATAGTTGTCACAATGAGCCGCCCTACGGGGTACACCACAACGCCGAAGCGATGCAAAAGCTGCACGAATACGGGCAGCGCAAGGCCATGGCGGAAAACGGTTGGAATATCGATGATTTCCGCCGAGAGTTTTATAAAAACTACCTTTAAGGTTGTTCTTCCGTCCGCAAAAGCGGGTTGCTGATCCGTCTTAAAGAGTATGTTTCAAAATTTGAGAGGTGAGGGCAAATGCCAAACACAGATGTGGGTATCCCTTACTTTCCTTTGCAAACGAGCCTCGACGAAAAGTTTGAGCTGCTCGAAGCCGAGTTTGGCGTGCAGGGTTTTGCCGTTGTGATAAAGCTGTATCAAAGGATATACAGCCGCGGCTACTACTGCGATTGGACACCGGAGGTTGAGCTTCTGTTCGCCCGCGCGTGCGGGTTGGGTTGTTGCCCCGTCTCCGAGATAATTAAATGTGCGACCCGCAGAGGTATTTTTGATGCTGATTTGTTGGACAAATACAACGTGCTTACCTCTAAAGGCATACAGATGAGATATTTTGAGGCAGTCCGCCGCCGCAAAACGGTGGAAGCCGTGAAAGAATACCTCTTGCTACCGCACAACCTTTTACCGCCAAATGTAAGCATTTCAAGCTTAAATGTCAACACTTCGGGCGTAAATGTTGACAGAAAACGACAAAGGAAAGTAAAGGAGAGTAGAGTAGAGGAGAGTAGAGTAAAGGAGTATGCGCAGAGCGCGGACGAGTCCGCCTCAGCGCCGGCATACCGACTGATACTCCATGACGGCTCTTATTATCCGATAAGCAAAGAGGACATAAGCAAATGGACTGCTCTATATCCGGCAGTAGATATAGAGCAAGAAATACGTAAAATGATCGGGTGGAGCGAGGCAAACCCGAAAAACCGTAAGACAAAGCGCGGTGCATTGGCATTTATCAACCGCTGGTTGGCGCGCGAGCAGGACAAAGGAGGGACAAGACATGGAGAGTTTTCGCGAAATGATACCGGCGTCAATCCGTACGAAAAGTACGGCGGTACGCTCGTTTGATGACTACCGCCAGCGTCAAATCGATGTGCTTAATGCACTGCCGGGTGATCTGCCTGGCATGGACTGCCCGGAGTGCAAAAACAAAGGCGTGATCTACGCGCTCGAAGACGGCTACGAGGTAGCGAAAGAGTGCAGCTGTATGGCGGTGCGCAGATCGTGGCAGCGGATAGAGAAAAGCGGCCTCAAAGATGTTATGAACCGATACACTTTTAAATCCTACGAAATCCGTGAGCCGTGGCAGGAGCAGATTATGCGCAGCGCGTGCGATTATTGCCGGAGCCCCGAAGGATGGTTTTTTGTCGGCGGGCAGGTCGGCGCGGGAAAAACGCATATTTGCACCGCCATTGTAGGCAAGCTGCTCAAAAGCGGCAAATCGGCAATCTATGCGCCGTGGAAGCGGATTGCGGCGGAATTAAAAGCCTGCCTCAATGAGCCCGAATATACTGCACGTATGGACGAGCTGATGAAAACAGACTGCCTTTACATCGATGATTTTTTGCGCACAGGCGCGGGCGACAATGGCAAAAAGTCACCGCCGACGCAGGGAGACTTAAACCTTGCATACGAGATCATTAACAACCGATACAACGGGCGCAAGCTGACCGTAATTTCTTCCGAGCTGACAACGGCGGAGATTTTACAGCTCGATGATGCGATCGGATCGCGCATTGCCGAGCGAGCCAGGGCGCATACAAACAACATTAAGCGGGATATATCCCGTAATTACAGATTAGGAGGATTTTGAAATGAGTGCAAGCAATGGCGTACATATTATGGGGCGTATCACAAGAGACTTGGAGCTGCGGCATACAAAAAGCGGCACCGCTGTGTGCCAGTTTTGCGTGGCGGTGACACGCAGCTTTAAGGACGCTAACGGCGAGTACCAGTCGGATTTTATTGATTGTGTGGCGTGGCGCAACTCGGCTGAGTTTATCACAAAATATTTTAGCAAAGGCGCGCTGATCGCGCTTGACGGCGAGCTCCAGACACGCAACTATATAGACAAGGACGGCAACAAGCGGAAGGCGACTGAGTTGCTTGTGAGCAGCACCGCTTTCACGGGCGAAAAGCGAGAGGCCGCTGCAAAACCGACACCAACGGAAGATGATTACAGCGCTATTTTTGACGATGATTTACCATTCTGAGGTGGGCGCATGAAAATCAAATTTATTATACCGGGCGAGCCGCAGGGCAAAGCCCGTCCGCGCGTAGTGCGAATGAAATCCGGGCGCAGCATGAGCTACACGCCGGATAAAACCGTGGCGTATGAGGAGCTTGTGCGGCAACGCTTTTTAGCGGAGGCACAGGGTAGGCGCTTTGCCGACGATGCACCGATAGATATAATCATCACAGCGTTTTTGAGTATCCCGAAGAGCGCCAGCAAGCGAAAGCAAATGCTGATGACGAGCGGCGCACTTTTCCCGATGAAAAAGCCGGACCTGGACAACGTGATGAAGATCGTGTGCGATGCCTTGAACGGCATTGCGTATAAAGATGACGTGCAAATCGTGAATGCGAAGATCTGTAAGCGATGGTCATCGGAGATGCCGAGCGTATGGGTGACGATCTGCGGCACCGAAAGAGAGGGTGAAAACGATGAACGTAAAGAAGTATGATCCAGATCCGGTAAAGCGGACAAGCACAGCAGCAAACGTAAGACATCGCCGCACAGGCTGCCGTGGTTGCATCTACCGGCGTGACAATACGTGCTGCTATTGCTTTGACACGGGACACCCGCGTGGATGCCCGGTGGAGCATTGCACGAGAAAAATATACAGGAGGTGAGCCTGTGGCGCAAGTAAATCCATGTGTGCAAAATTGCCCGCAGCGCTCGGTGCTTTGCCATGCCGGGTGCGAGGCGTACAATGAGTACCACAAACAACGTGAAGCGGAAATGAAACGTCGCGCTCAAAGGGCAGATGAAGTGGGCTTTTATCACGAAGTACGACAGGCGGTGAAAAGAAAACATGAGAGGAAGATCAGATATGACAACAGATGAACTCATCAAGGCGCTTGAGCGCATGGAATCGGAGACCGGCTCGCTGGCAGACTCCTTGTATTGCCTCGGTTGCGGGCATGAGCATAACTGCGGCGTGCATGGGTGCGCGGTTATTCGGGAGGCGATAAAAACCGCGCAGCTGTATCAAGCGGCGTATAAAGTGCTCGAGCGGCAGCGGGACTGCGACACATGCCTTTACAACAAGCCGTGCGGAATGGACGATTTGCGCTGCACGGTCTGCACAAGAGGGCAAAAATGGAGATGGGACAGAGGGGGCGTAGAATAGTGACTAAAATCATCTTGGTCGTGCTCGTAATCGCGGCGACGCTCACGGAGTGCATCGTGATGCGCAAGTCGCGGGAGTACAACGCAGCGGACAATATCGCCGGACTTGAGCGATGTGTAAAAGCCATGGTGGTGCTTGGCTTAGTGGGCATCGCCGCAGCGGTGGCGTTTGTGGCGATGTGATAAAGATAAAGGAGATAGCGATGACGAAAGAGCTTTTGGAACAATACCCGGACATTTGCGCGGAAATCGAGGAACTTGAGCGCGAGAATAAAACGGTGATAAGCGATATAGTGCGCGGATCATCGGATGAGTTTCCGTTTACCGAGCACCCCATCACCGTGCGCGGGCTTGGGCCGCAGATATATGCCGAGCACATTGCAAAGCTTAAAGCGCAAAAGCAAGAGATAGAGCAATTTGTATTCGGCATCAAAAGCGCATGGTTGCGGCGCGTTGTGATGCTTCGTGCGTTCCACGGCTATTCGTGGGACAGGGTCGCGGCGCAGATGAGCAAAAGCGGTAAAGTTCCGGCGATCAACACACTCAAAAGCCAGTATTATGGTTTATTCAAAAATGAGTACCCGGGCAAAAAATAATTTTTGCTTTTCGGCGTTTTTGTACCAAATGGTGCGATTTAAACTATATACTGGATAATAGAGATATTAGGCAGAGCGCTGGGGATTAGATTTCCCGGCGCTTTTGCTACGCAGGAGGCGCCGATGGAAAAACAGATAGTTTTAGAGAGCAACGCAGAGTACGAGGCGTTTGTGGACAAATTTAAGCCTAAGTTAACGACGGATGACTGCTACACGCCGCCGAAGGTATACGAGGTGGTAAAAAACTGGGCGTGTGCAAAATACGGGATTGATCCTGCAAAAATCGTTCGCCCTTTTTATCCGGACGGAGATTATAAGAGTTTTGATTATTCCAACGGTGCAGTAGTTGTTGACAATCCGCCTTTTTCAAAGCTCGTTCCGATCTGCAAATTTTATTTAAGCGAGGGCGTGCCGTTCTTTCTATTCGCGCCGGAGCTGACGTTGTTTTCCGGGCGAAGTATATTTACGCAAATAAATCACATAGTTTCCGGGTGCACGGTAAAATACGAAAACGGTGCACTTGTAAGAACGGCATTTGTAACAAGCTTTGATGCACATATCGCCGCGATGACTGCGCCGGACTTAGGGCAGGCAATAGAGGCGGCACAAGAGGAGCCGAGCAAAAGCCTGCCACGATACGACTACCCAGATAACATACTGACGGGGACAATGATGCAAAAGATGGCACGCAACGGCATTAGTTTGGAGATATACCAAAAGGAGTGCGTACAGGTTGGCCGATTAGATGAACAGCTTGCCGTTAAAAAAACCATATACGGCGCAGGGCTTTTGCTTTCCGCCGAAGCCGCCGAGAAAGCGGCAGCGCAGAAAGAAGCCGCCGAGAAAGCAAAGAAAGCAAAGAAAGCGATAAAGTGGAGCTTTTCGGAGCGAGAACTAAAGCTAATCGAGGAGCTTGGGAAGAAAGCGAAGAGATGAGTAGAAAATCATATCGCCCGTGCCCACGCCCAAGCGGTTGCGTTTGGGATACATACGCGAGGACGGGCGAGCATTTGTGTATGCTTATGGTTTCCCGTATGCGCTTTGCGCCGCGCGGCTGAGCGTCACGCGGCTGACAGAGCGGCGGGAGGCCGGGAAGAACGAGCGCAGCGACTCGGAGGTAGACCATGAGCTTTGATTACAACGCGCCGAGATGGCGGAGGTTGCGAGCGGCTGTGCTGAGGCGGGATGACTATCTGTGCCGGTATTGTTTGCGGTATGGGCGGCGCCGTCAAGCGACGACTGTGCATCACATCAAGCACGCGGACGAGCATCCGGAGCTTGCGTATAACGCAGACAATCTCATCAGCCTGTGTGAGGCGTGCCACAACAAAATGCACCCGGAAAAAGCGAAGAACGCGGGGAGGTACGGAATATGAGAAACCACAGAGATCCCCGCCCTCATCCGACGCGCCTTCCGGGGCCGGTAGGGACCGGCGGGGATAACTCTTTCCAACTCTGGGCAGATTTTTGACAAAAGGGATGCAGGATATGACCAAAAACAAATGGAAAAAACTGATTTTGGAGCAGATGTCTGCACTAGGGGTGCAGAAGGACGCATATGATTCCGCGGTGGAGACTTTGGCGGGAATTCTCGAGCAGCGGGACAAGACTTTCGTGGAGTTTCGAGCTTCCGGCGGAAAGTCAGTCATCGAATATACGAACAAGGGTGGCTCGACAAACATGACGAAAAATCCGTTGCTTGTCCTTTGGGATGATCTGAACAAGAGTGCTTTGGCGTACTGGCGCGAACTTGGGATGACGCCCTCGAGCTATAAAAAAATGACGGGAGACGCGCCGCGCCTAGAAAAGCCGGGCGGACTGGCCGCGGCGCTTGCCAGCATTGAATCCGGTTAAAGGGAAAAACTGGCCGGAAGTCCTCGAGTACGCCGAAAGCATTCGGGCTGGTCGAAAAGCGGCGTGCGTGGAGTTGCGCCAAGCTATAGATCGGTTCTTTTCAGACCTTGACAATCCCGAGTACTGGATGGATAGCAAAGCACCTGAGTTCTGCATCCAGATCATCGAAAAAACGATCTGCCACCAGCAGGGGGAGAAGTTAGACGGCACGCCGCTGCGCGGGACGCCGTTTAAGCTCGAGCCGTTTCACAAATTCATCGTTTACAATCTTGTGGGCTTTAAGCTGCGCGGGACGGATGTCGTCCGATTCCACGAAGCGCTGATCTTCGTCCCCAGAAAAAACATTAAGACAAGCTTTGCTGCGGCACTTTCCTGGGCGCTCTCACTCCTTTACCGGCGCAGCGGGTCAAAGACCTACATTACGTCAGCAGCGCTGATGCAGTCGCTGGAGAGCTTCAACTTTCTGGACTACAACGTCCGCCGGATGGGTGAGGACGCAAAAAGCGGCGGGTGTGTCAAGATCATCGACAACAACAATGAGCACTCCATGGAGGCTACGCTTCCGGACGGCTCTTTTTTTATTCGCGCGCTGGCGGCGAACCCGGACGCGCAGGATTCTTTAAACTGCAACATTGCGATCTGCGACGAGATTCACGCTTTTAAAACGCCGAAGCAGTACAACCTTTTTAAGGAGGCCATGAAAGCCTACACCAATAAGCTGCTGATCGGAATTTCGACCGCGGGCGACAATGAGCAGGCATTTCTCGGGCAGCGGTTAAAATATTGCCGAAAGGTGCTGGACGGCACGGTAAAGGACGAGCAGTACTTTATTTTTATGTGCTGCGCAAATCCGGACGAAAACGGGAATATCGACTACACAAACCCGGTCGTGCATGAAATGGCAAACCCGGCCTACGGCGTGAGCATTCGTCCGGATGAAATCCTGAACGACAGTCTGCAGGCGCAGAACGACCCGCAGCAGCGTAAGGATTTTTTTGCGAAAAGTCTGAACGTCTACACGAACGCGGTAAAGGCGTATTTTGACATCGAGGAGTTCCGGCGGAGCGACGCCAAGTACAGCTGGACGCTCGAGGAGTTGGCAAGGCTACCGATCGACTGGTACGGCGGTGCGGACTTGTCGAAGCTTCACGACCTGACGGCTGCGGCACTTTTTGGACATTACAAGGGCGTGGACATCGTAATCACGCATGCGTTTTTTCCGATTGTCGCTGCGCATATCAAGGCGGAGCAGGACAACATCCCGCTTTTTGGTTGGCAGGACGACGGCTGGCTTACGATGTGCAACAGCCCAACCGTTAACCACGCGGATGTGGTCAACTGGTTCGTGGATATGCGGAAACGGGGGTTCAAAATCCGGCAGGTCGGGCACGACCGAAAGTTCTGCCGCGAGTATTTCGTAGGCATGAAAGCGGCGGGCTTCCAAATCGTCGACCAGCCACAATATTTTTACAAAAAGTCGGAGGGCTTCCGGCATATCGAGCAGAGTGCAAAAAACGGAGCTCTTTTTTATTTGCACTCGGAAGCCTACGAGTATTGTGTGGAAAACGTGTCCGCCGTCGAAAAGACGGACGACATGATCCAA
>ERZ838577.1505-NODE-1505-length-30842-cov-4.093643_pt1 | contig 30842 bp, 22 predicted proteins | sample MGYA00519682_ERZ838577 | MGnify/ENA primary metagenome ERZ838577 (study PRJEB31850, sample SAMEA3708838) | human gut metagenome | biome: human gut; feature: human-associated habitat; material: faeces | place: China | collected 2014 ...
AATAAAAAGATCCGTTGTCATCCGTTTTATCCGCCTCATCCGTGTGCCATAGAAATAGAACGCAGTTTGATTTAAATCCGTTCAGAAAGAAACAAAAATAACTCTTAACTGATTTCAACTACTGATTCGCATTAATCACTAATCACTATTTATTATTCACTAAAAAAGTTAAGTATTGCTGCCATAACCATTGCCCGGTCTTTGTCCGATTCAATGCTTTCGAAGGGGAAGCCCATAACAAATGTGCGGTAATTCCCTTTGTAGGCAATACCTGCACTTTGGTTATCCGGACTATATGTGAATACGGAAAAGGCAGGTGCTACGGGGACTATACAATCCGGTGCAGTCACCGCATACCTGTTTTCATTGGGTAGGCGGGGAATGGAAATAGTACGTCCCAGTCCGTTGATCTGTCCGGACAGGCTGTTGCGTAGTGAACTTTGATAGCCATATTTCAGCACTTTTTGTGTGAACTCCCGGTTACCTTGCGAAGTATTCATATCACTTCCAGGATAAGAGCCGCTGACGAGAATGTTACCTCCCGATTGGCAGTAAGCCGTAATGATCCGTTGCATAGGCGAGGAGAATGTTTTGTAATATGCCCGGTTGACGGGATCTTCCTTTTCCAGTCCCAGGATATAGTCCACAATGGGATATTCTTCCAATTGTACCCGTCCGTTTTCTACAGCCTCATCACTACATGATACAAAACTATAGTGTCCTGCTGCCTGAATTGCTTTACCATGAATAAATGGATAGTCAAATGTGTTTCCAATGATTTTCATTCCTTCCAGTTCGTTGCCACTATGCCCCAGACTGCCTTTCCCTTCTTTGCCGGCTTGTTTCCGGTCGAATCCGATTTGTGCCCCACTCAGGGAGATGTTGTATAAATAGGGTACGCCAGGATCTTCTTCCAGATCAAACCCTGCGCTGGTAGGTGTGTTGATGATAGCCGGACCGCTCAGACGGTCGAAACCATTGATGATAAGTATTTTCCCTTTTTCATCTTTTGCTTTATAGGCCGATAATATCTCTGAGGGGAAACTTTCGCCACCACGGTTGACTGCTGTGACTTTGAATGAATACACAAGGCCCGGCTCTATTTTTAGGGTATAGGAAGGGTGGCTCACCAGTACACCATTGTCGAAGCCGCCGTAGCCGATGCGGGTATATACTATATATTCACGTGGAGTGGCAGTTGGTTCCAGCGGATCGTTTTCTCCTTGCCAGGAGAGTTCGAGGGTGTTTTTTTTCTTTCCGAACTGAAGGGCGAAGTTGCTTACAGGAAGCGGTTGTACAACATAGTCCTTTCCGTGTTGGCTGCTCACAAAGCGGAGTACACCTTTGTAAATAGCACGCCCTACGGTGAACTTGAAGTTAGGGTCGTGCCCCAGTTGCATATCCGCAAAATTCTGGTGTGATAGTAGTTCTACGATCGTAGAGGGTACAGACGGCAAGCGTGTTTCGCTATAATTGCGATTCCACATGCTACGCCGGGTCCAGGGGATATTGTAGGTAGTGCGGATGTCTCGTTGCAACTGTGTCAATAAGATATCTGCCAGATCACGCGAGGCATAGCGGTCCATGCCTGTGTTCAGCAAGCCGTTATTGAAATCGGTGGTATATATGCCTAATGAGCCGATTATTTCGTCTGTTTTACTATATCCGGCATCACTGTGCAGGGCCAAGGTCATTTCCAACGGTACTCCCAATCCCTTTTCTTTGGGGTTGAACACTGAACCGCCGGACAGATAATTGAGTGTATTGGAGCGTGCATTGATATCATCGGCATAATCATTTTCTCCTTTTCGTCCACCATATATTTCATACGGCATACCTGCCCATTGAACAGAATAACGTGCTCCTTCCAGATAGCGCGGAAGTCCGCTGACGGTTCCGCCTCGTGAGATATTTCCCATACCTCCTCCAAAACGTACTGCATCCGCACACACGACGCCATTCTCTTTGCTCTCATTGCTGAGTACCACCATGCCATAATCATTATTGCCTTTGTCGAACTCAAAAGTCCCCAGATATACCCAGGTACCTCCGCCTATCTGCTGGTTCACATTAAATTCGGTAGCTCCTCCTTTATGAAACACAATGTATTTGGCATCACTTACGCTGTTAGGTAGCGTCTGATAGGATACATATACTGCATAGTTACCCGTTTGTGGGATGGTCGGAATCCATTCTGCAAAGGCTTTGTTCTTTTTCTTTTCTGTACGGGCATAGCGTGCAGTACCGTCCAAAAAAGGATTCTCTCCATCTTTATAGATACGTTTTTTAGATGCAAATCCTTTTCCACCTACTGTTTCCCAACGGGCCTTGCGACTTTTCATTTCCAGATAGATAGAACCGTTTTTCGTGTCGTTATCAACAATTACTTCGTTCTTCTGTGTATCCCGTTCGCGTGGAGTGAAAACGTTGGCACCTGCGTTTTCCAACATCGGGATAACATAGGGCAGGATAAACGATTGTGTAAAAAGGTCTTCTGTTGTACAAAACAGCCGGGGACGTTGCCAGCTCCATTCTCCATTTTCATTCTTGAAATACTGTCCATGGCTCTGCCAGAGAGCAATGTGTCGGTTTTGCAGTCCACGGGATATTTCGTTTGGGCGCGATGTATTTGTCACCCAGGGCGCTCCCTTATAGTCAGTATTCAATGAAAGCCGGGTTTTGTCCTTTTTCTTTTTGCGGTAGGCATTGGGGATAAGGTCTTCTATGGGTCTGCCACCGGCGTATATCGTAACATCGAAAAAACGTACCGGACCAGGGAGAATATTTTCTACCTGATTATAAATAGACTCAACAGTTTCGGGTAGAAAGGGCTGATAAGCAAAACTTTCTGAAGCCTGTATTGTGAGTTGCTTTCGGTCAAAGTCAATTTCTACACTTTGTAGTGTGGGTTGTTTTATTTTTGCAGAGGCAGAGGTGTAGCTGTTGAAGTATTCATTCAGCCGATCTTCTACTGTTTTTTCGATAGCTTGCGCAAAGAGTAAATTGGTTCCTACAATAAGTGATAGCAGGAATAGGTATAGCTTTCTCATAAACTTCAATTATTACGGTTTATCACAGAGGAGAACACGGAGTATTATTCGGAGTATTATTTATCTGATTGAAACGTAGGATTAACGCAGATTTTCGCAAAATACAAATGTAAAAGGACGAATATCGGTACTTTAATCTGCGTTCATTTGCGTTAATCTGCGTTTTATTCGGATAATAAAGCTCTGTGTTCTCAACGTCCTCTGTGGTGAAATCTTAGTCTGCAAAAGTAGAGTAAATTTCGTTATTCTGTATATAAATTGCGCAGTTTCTCTATATCTGCTTCAAGGTTGTTTATCAGATAACTTTCTATTCCTCCGAATTCTTTGTCTATCACACGGAAAGCCGTTTCCAGATACTCTTTTCTCACGGTAGTCAGCGGCTTCAGTTCCGGATGGTCTTTTGTGATAAAATCATATTTGGCCTGGATATGCTGAGCTGACAGCATATAGTCTTCTATTATTGTATCGCGTTCCACTCCCAGAGCCGAAAGCAGCAATGCAGCTGCAATGCCTGTCCGGTCTTTTCCGGCAGAACAGTGGAAGAGGAGCGGGGTATTGGCTTTCTCTGTCAGGATGCGGAAAAATTCTTTGTATGTATCCTGCATATGGCGAACGATGAATGCGTACACTTCTTCCATAACAGCACTCAGATTGTTTTTGTCAAAATGTGCAATATCACTCATATTGCCGGCTTCGATGGGCAATGGGATATGCTTGGACACAGTCTGTGGCAAATGATCGGCAGCTGCCCTCTTTTCGGCTTCACCTCTGAAATCGACCACGGTTCGTAGCGGTAATAGAGTCAGATAATCCAGGTCTGTGGATGTCAGTTTGTTCATGTCGTCTGAACGCAGAAAAGTTTTCCATTTCACATGTTTGCCATAAATGGTGCGATAACCTCCAAGATCGCGCATGTTATAAGCTCCTGCCATTGGTAGGAGCCGGTAATGAGTATCTTCTTTCTTCATATTAATTTGTCTTTTATTTGTAAACAAAAAAAGAGTGAAGAATTCTCTGTTCCTCACTCTTCTTTATGATTATTTACTAATTGTTATAATGGAATATACTCTACGAATGCTTCCATTGCTTCATAAGACGCAAGGCCAAGATTATCATAGAGTGCGGCTGTACCACGGTTACGGTCTTCGCTACGTTGCCAGAACAGACGTTCGTCATTGCCTAAGAACGGAGCGCTTTCCATTTGCGACTGGTGTTTCAGGATGGAATTACGTTTAGCACGCAACTCTTCCGGACTGATAGGTACTGCCATTTCGATGTTTTCAATTTCCCATTCAGCCCATGCACCACGATACATCCAGATACGGCAGTCTTTCAGCCATTTGGCTCCCTCTTCTTTTTCCAAATCTATAGCAGCAAATACAGCATCCGTACAAACGCGGTGGGTTCCGTGCGGATCGGCAAGGTCACCGGCTACGAATATCTGATGAGGCTTCACTTCGCGGAGCAGGTTACGTACAATTTCTACATCTGCCTCACTGATAGGATTCTTCTGGATTTTGCCTGTTTCATAGAATGGCAGATCCAGGAAGTGAACGCGGTCCAACGGAATGTTATTGTATGTACAAGCCGTACGGGCTTCGCCACGGCGAATCAGACCTTTGATAGTCAGGATATCGCGTGAATCCATATCTCCGTCTTTCTTCTCTTTGAGGAATTTGCGGATCTCCGAATATTTTTCGTTGATTACCAGGTCCTCGCTGTTATTGAAAATCTGGTTGAAACCATTAATGAAGTGCAGGAAGCGGATTACTTCTTCGTCGCCTACAGCGATGTTACCCGATGTTTGATAAGCTACATGTACTTCATGTTTTTGCTCTACCAGACGGCGGATAGTGCCACCCATAGAGATCACATCGTCATCCGGGTGCGGCGAGAATACAACAACACGTTTTGGGAACGGTTTTGCACGTTCGGGGCGATACGTATCATCCGCATTCGGTTTACCGCCGGGCCAACCGGTGATCGTGTGCTGCAAGTCGTTGAATATCTTGATGTTTACATTATATGCCGAGCCGAAGAGAGCTAAAAGTTCGCTCAATCCGTTTTCGTTGTAATCCTTATTGGTCAGTTTCAGGATGGGCTTACCGGTCAATTGGCATAACCAAACGATGGCACTACGGATCAGTTTATCGTTCCATTCGCAAGAAGTCACCAACCAGGGACGTTGAATACGTGTCAGGTTGCTGGCAGCTGAAAGGTCGATAGCTACGTGAGCGTTGTTGTGTGTCTGCAAATAAGATGCAGGGATTGTATCTGTGATCGGTCCTTCCACACATTCTTTAATCATCTTGGCTTTGTCCTCTCCCCATGCCAGAAGATATACTTTCTTGGCACCCAGGATAGTAGATACACCCATTGTGATAGAACTGATAGGAGTGTTCTCCATTGTTCCGAATATCTTGGTAGCTTCATTGCGTGAGCTGTTATCCAGCAAGATCAGGCGAGTAGTAGAATTCAGGCGTGAACCCGGCTCATTGAAAGCAATATTACCTACGCGACCGATACCCAGAAGAGCAATGTCAATACCTCCGAAACTTTCGATACGTTGCTCATACAGGCGACAATATTCCAGAATCGTATCTTTAGCAATGGTTCCGTCCGGGGTGAATACATTCTGCTTATCAATGTCCACATGGTCGAGGAACATCTCTTTCAAGGCATTGAAGTTACTGTTGATTGCATCCAGAGCTAATGGATAGTATTCATACATATTGAACACGATCACATTGCGGAAGCTCAGGCCTTCTTCTTTGTGCATGCGAATTAGCTCGGAATACACATTGCGTGGTGAATTACCACCCGGCAATGCCAGAACACAGAAACGTCCTGCTTTCTGTTTGTCGCGTATTACTTGTGCTATTTCGCGAGCGATGTAGTTGGCACCTTCTTCTACAGATTCATAAATATCAGTAGGGATTTTTTCAAGTCGGGTTAATACCGACCGTTCAAATGCATTCTCTGGTCTGTAGTATCTGGGGGAGACCCTGTTGAGAGTGATTTGAGAACTTAAGTTTGTTTTCATAAATTCTTTAATTAAGTTATGTTAGATTCAAGTCGTGCGACTGTTTTTTCTGAACGACAAAGATACAAAAGAAGTTTATTATAAAAACTACCTTATTGTAGGTATTGTTGCTATAAAGAGGCGATTTTAACGTTTGTTTATTTAAGTTGCATCACTAAAATGTACATATAAACTCAAATCCGGAAAGTGTCTGCGTCTTTCCATACCGGAAACTTATCACGGAATTGTTGTAGTGATTTGAGGTTGAGTGAAACAGTGGCGATAGCTTCTTTGCCGTCCGGGACCGATGTTAGTATTTCACCTTTAGCGGAATAGACGATACTGCCTCCATTATATAGATGGTTATTACCATCTGTCCCTGTACGGTTTACCCCGCATACATAACACATATTCTCTAAAGCACGGGCACGAAGCAGTGTGTCCCATACTAATCGGCGGGCTTGCGGCCAACTGGCTACATATATTAATAAGTCATATTCATTGTTTACATTCCGGCTCCATACCGGGAAACGCAGATCGTAGCATACCAGCAGGCAGATGTTCCATTCGCGGTAGAAGATAATGAGTTTACTGTCTCCGGAGGAAAAATGTTCAGCTTCTTGCCCCATACGGAAGAGGTGGCGTTTGTCGTAGTAATACTCTTCTCCTTCGGGGGTGATAAAGAAAGCGCGGTTATAATACGAACCTTGTTCGCTGCAAATGAAGCTTCCGGTAATAGCGAACTGAAATTCTCCGGCCCACTTTTTGAGTGTTTGTATGGTTTCTCCGGAGATTGGTTCTGCCAACTTCCGGCTGTTCATACTAAACCCGGTCGAGAACATTTCCGGTAAAACAACAATCTCCGTTGTTCCGTGAAGCGTTTGTAGCTTATCACGGAGCAAACGGAGATTTTCTTGTTTATTCTCCCAGACAATATTAGTCTGGACGATTGAAATACGTAATTCTTGCATTACATTTATTACTAATCATTAATCACTACTCATCAATATCTCCGATACTAAAGTTTTCGGGATGTTTGCCTTTGAAGTCTTTGAAGTAGAGCTTTATTTCGCGCATATCTTTTTCAATGTCTCCTGTAGGCATGATAGCTTTGGTGGATGAAATGGTCTTAGTAGTATAATCTATTCCTACGAGCACGATAGGGACTTGTGCTTTCAGTGCGATATAGTAGAATCCTTTCTTCCAGTTTGGATTTCGTTTACGTGTGCCTTCGGGTGTGATGGCAAGATGAAATTTCTTACTTTCGGCAAATTTGTGTGCCATCTGATCTACTAATGATGTTTTACGACTACGGTCTACCGGAATACCTCCCACTGCTTTGAAAATGATGCCTAAGGGGAAGAAGAACCAGTCTTTTTTCATCATGAAGCTTGTTTTACGCCCCCAGGCGCCATAGAAAAGTTTACCTATGAAGAGGTCTAAATTTGTAGTATGGGGAGCGGCGCAAACTACGCATTTGTCGTAGTTTGGCACCGTTACATTCATTTTCCAACCCAACAAGCGAAAGTAAATAAAGCTGTAAATTGCTTTTTTCATTCTTAGTTTAATTTCGCGATGGCATCAATAATTTCGTTTACTTTAGCGTTGAAGTCACTACGGAATTTCTTGTAGAATCCTTTTACATTACCCGGCTCTGTATGGCTGATGCGGCTGATGAACTCATCCTGCATCTTAAGGATTTCGGCCATAAGTTGGTCTGCTTTGGCCTTATCAGTACCAGGAACAAACATGCTATTGATCAAACACTCTGAGAATAATTCTCCTGAAATATAATTTACGGTTTTCTTGAGTTCTCTTCTACTTGCCATAATCTATCTTCTTTTAATGTGAATATTGAATATATCAGCGGTAAAGATAAATACTTTCTTCGGCTTAGGCAAATAAATAATACAATACTGTATGGATATGAATCTATTTACGATTAGACGATTTACGATGTACGATTGAAGTTACTCTTTTAAAAGCCGGTTTCAGCCCTGTCAGAGACAGGGTAATTCCAATCGTACATCGCCTAATCGTAAATAGATTAAGTTTTGAGCTTAATAGCTTCTGTCGTTACCATCTATTTATTTCTTCGGTGCTGATAAAGTTCTATCTCGTAGAGTAACGTAGGAAGCTTCGGTGTGTAATATTGTTTTAGATGTACATGTAAAGCAGTACGACATGTGCATGTGGTGCAGTACGACATGTACATGTGGTACAGTGAAACATGTACATGTAAAACAAGGCTGCTCACGGGGAAAAGGAACGTTCCTTTCTGAGAAAGACAAAGTACAACACCGGGCAACGGTGTGCTTTCCGCATGGGGAGGTACACCAGACGATGGTTGATTGAAATGTGGATAGACGCGAATTCTCGCAAAGAAAAGAGAGGATTCACCACAGAATACAGAGGATTTTATTCTTTTTATGCCAAGTCGATAATTTCTCTGTGTCCTCCGTGTCCTCTGTGGTGAACTGATTCAGGTTTGGTCAAAAGTAGAATCCCAGATTCACATAGAACCCTGCCTTCTTACTTTGATTAGAGTATCCCAATGAAGCTTCAAGGGGGCCGAACATACTGTCTATTCCGTAACTTAAACTGAATCCGTAGATACATTTATCTTCCAAGATGTCGAAGAAGTTATTATTGGTTAGTGCTACATTACCTGTCAGGCTGATGTAGTGTTTGGTCCATAAGCGTTGACGTAGTTTTAAACCGCCTACTACTACGGAGTTTTTCATTATTTCGATATTATCAATTCCGGCAAAAGGCATTTGTTGTGAAATGAACCGTCCGAAGTAGTTACCACCCAATGCATTGGTATACGGGTAGGGGATATCTCTACCTATAAGCACTCTTCCATATATAGCGGGAAGCAAGGCAAAACGATTGGTTAATTGGAAAGCTTCCACCCATGAAGCGTTAAGTGCTGAAAATGGGGCATGTCCTTTATACTTTGCCATGTTATCTGTATAAAGTGAATATCCGGCTTTAAAATCTGCACCTTGGTTGGGGAAATATCCTTTATTGAATGTATTATAATGCACCTGCGCAAAGTAACTGAAGAAATGTTCCGGTTTTATTTTCAGATTATACTCCGGGCTGGTATACAAAAAATCTTTGTATTTGAAATATTCGAATCGTGCTCCGACAGCAAAACGCAGGTTCTTATACCATACGTCCGAGAAGCTGAATTCTCCCGAATGGTACTTATAAGTGGTATTATAAGCACGGTCACCATGATTGTAGATATTGATATCATTATATTCGAAGAGGTAGCCGAAATTGAAGTTCCTCATCTGCATCGGTTCCAGGGTATAATCTACGCGGGCAGCATATCGCTTCCCCAAACGTCCGGTTACAGATACTTTAGACGGAATATGTGTCTTTAAGTTTAGGGTCGCATTCAGCAGCATAGAAGCAATTTCTTCAGAGTCGAAACGAATGCCCAGGTTGATTTTCCGTTCATACTTTTCTTCTAACAAAAAGTCTAACTTGTCTCCCTCCGGTGTACTGGTAAGTTTATAGCTGACATTGGAATATGCCTGACTTCCCCGTAATACGGAAAGTGCTTTTTCCAATTGAGCTACACTGATTTCGCTATCTTCTTTCAATTTACATTTCCGCATCATCCATTTTTTATCTACATCTTCAATACCGGAAAAATTGATCTCTTTTACAAAGAACTTTCTGGAAGAAGATAAGGAAGTATAAGGCCCATGAGGAGTTGGTTTATAATCTGCCGGGATACCTATTTTCTTTTTTAGCTTCAACAGTTCGCTCCATTTCTCCTGTGCTGCTTCTTCCCCTCGATTGGTGAGCGTATCCAGTGCATTGGGAGTAAAGCTGGCAGCAGAATATCCTTTTACATTTATTTTTATATAAACATCTGTAGCTGCTACGTTTTGTTCATAATTTTTTTGTGTAGTAAGATCGATAATCTGCAACAAAATATCAGGAGCCGTATTCAGCTCATTAGCTGTTCTCAGCTTATCCTGTACATCTACTCCGATGATAACTTCGGCTCCCATTGCTTTGGCTACATTCACCGGATAGTTGTTTTTCATGCCACCGTCTACTAATACCATACTGTCTATTCGCACAGGGGTAAACACACCGGGAATAGCCATACTTGCACGCATCGCTGTGGCAAGTACGCCATTATGGAATACTATTTCGTCACCATTCACAACGTTTTCCGAAACACAGGCGAAAGGGATGGGCATTTTATTAAAATCAATTGAGTCATGATACCCCACAGTGAGGTCAGAGAACAGGTTAGCGAGGTTTTGCCCTTTGATAACTCCTCCCGATGCCTGTTCTTTGAAACCCTTTCCGGTCAGAGGGAGAGAGAGTACATACGTTTCCGACTTTTCCCGTTCGGACATGGTCTGTTGGCTTCGTTTGATCCGGTCACTGAGAAGGAAGGTCCAGTCTTGCTTTTTCACCATGCTGTCAAGTTGCTCCGGTGTGTAGCCGATAGAATATAAACCTCCGATAATAGAGCCCATACTGGTACCTACGATATAATCGATGGGAATACCTGCTTCTTCGATCACTTTTAATGCTCCAATGTGTGCGACACCTTTTGCACCGCCACCGCTGAGCACTACGCCTACTTTTTTACGTTGCTGTGCCGAAGTAGGTAAAGCCAAAAAAAAGCAGGCCAGGAGAACTAATGTTAAAGATAAATGTTTTTTCATTAAGATGGTTTTGTTACGTGTAACATATAAAATACAAATGTAAGTGATAAATTGTTTTGCTTTAGGCAGATTTCTCTACTTTTGTGGTCCAAAAGTCGGAATTGTGGATAAATTCTACAGTTTACAGTAAAATTCCACAGATGTCCAATTAGTGTATATACAGTATAAACAGCTTGTTTATAGTAGATAAATGAAGTTTTTGCAGTTTTGGTACGAAACTTGTACGACAAGAGACTAAGAACAAACATAAGTTAAATTAACTAATTCAACCGATTATGAGATTATTTCTCTCAAAGAAAGAATTAAAATTAAAGAAAAGGAGAACCATTGCTACTGTTGTTTGCATTGTTCTGATATTGGGTATTTACTGGTTATTAACGCGTCCGCATAAGGCTGAACCGGAAATACCTACAGTGATAGTGGAGGCTGCAGTAAAAGATGATGTAGAAATTTATGGTGAGTATGTAGGCCGTATTCGTGCCCAGCAATTTGTTGAAGTGCGTGCCCGTGTAGAAGGTTATCTGGAACAGATGCTTTTCGCAGAGGGTACCTATGTGAATAAAAACCAGGTACTTTTTGTTATTAACCAGGAGCAATACCGGGCAAAAGCAGATAAAGCACGTGCACAGCTGAAAAAAGATGAGGCACAGGCACTGAAAGCTCAACGTGACTTTGAACGTATCAAACCGCTTTATGCTCAGAATGCTGCCAGCCAGTTGGATCTTGATAATGCTGAAGCTGCTTATGAAAGTGCAGTAGCTACGGTTGCCATGAGTGAAGCCGATCTGGCACAAGCAGAGATGGAATTGGGATATACATTAGTTCGCTCTCCGCTTTCGGGACATATCAGCGAACGAAACGTCGACCTTGGGACATTGGTTGGACCGGGTGCGAAGTCTTTGCTGGCTACCATCGTAAAGAGTGATACGGTGCTGGTCGATTTTAATATGACTGCACTGGATTATCTGAAAAGTAAAGAACGGAATATTAATATCGGGCAGCAGGATTCCAGTCGTTCCTGGCAACCCAACATTTCTATTACACTGGCCGATAATACGGTCTATCCATACAAAGGTTACGTGGATTTTGCCGAACCACAAGTGGATCCTCAGACGGGGACGTTCTCTGTCCGGGCTGAGATGCCCAACCCGAAGCAGGTGTTGTTACCCGGACAGTTCACAAAAGTGAAATTATTGCTCGATGTTAGAGAAGGTGCTGTTGTGGTGCCTCTCAAGGCTGTAACAATCGAGAAAGGTGGTGCTTATATTTACGTGATGCGTAAAGACTCAACAGTAGAGAAACGTTTCATTGAATTAGGACCTGAATTTGGTAATAAAGTAGTTGTGGAACGCGGACTTGCACAGGGAGAAATGATTGTTGTTGAAGGATTCCACAAACTCAATCCGGGAATGAAAGTCCGGGTAGTAGAAGCCGATAAGGCTGAAGAGGTGGATAACGCTATAAAGGAGTAAATAATGAAAGTCAGTTTTTTTATAGATCGTCCGGTTTTCTCGGCGGTCATATCCATTGTAATTATAATAATCGGAGTCATAGGGTTGACTATGCTTCCGGTGGATCAGTATCCGCAGATAACTCCGCCGGTGGTTAAAATCAGTGCATCCTATCCGGGAGCCAGTGCACTTACCGTTTCGCAGGCGGTGGCTACTCCGATTGAACAAGAGATTAACGGTACTCCCGGTATGCTTTACATGGAGTCTAACAGTTCCAACTCCGGAGGTTTTTCGGCTACAGTCACTTTTGATGTATCTGCCGATCCTGATTTGGCTGCCGTTGAGATTCAGAACCGTGTGAAACTTGCCGAATCCCGTTTGCCTGCCGAAGTAATTCAAAATGGTATTTCCGTAGAGAAGCAGGCACCAAGTCAGTTGATGACACTCTGTCTGACTTCTTCGGATCCGAAGTTTGACGAAATCTATTTGAGTAACTTTGCCACGATCAACGTGCTCGACGTGCTTCGTCGTATTCCGGGTGTGGGACGTGTATCGAATATTGGTAGCCGGTATTATGCTATGCAGATATGGGCAGAACCCGATAAACTGGCAAACTTCGGTTTGACCGTGCAGGACTTGCAGAATGCTCTGAAGGATCAAAACCGTGAGTCGGCTGCCGGTGTACTTGGCCAGCAACCGGTAAAAGGGCTCGATGTTACTATTCCTATTACTACACAGGGACGTCTTTCCACCGTAAGTCAGTTTGAAGACATTGTGGTGCGTGCCAATGCAAACGGATCTATTATCCGTTTGAAAGATGTGGCACGTGTGTCACTTGAGGCTTCTTCTTATAATACGGAGAGTGGTATCAACGGAGAGAATGCTGCCGTACTTGGTATTTATATGCTTCCTGGTGCTAACGCTATCGAAGTGGCCGACAACGTGAAACAGGCCATGGAAGAAATCAGTAAAAACTTTCCTGAGGGGTTGAGCTATGAAATCCCGTTTGATATGACTACCTATATTTCGGAGTCGATTCATGAAGTGTACAAAACATTGTTTGAAGCACTTGTACTGGTGGTATTAGTGGTATTTCTCTCTTTGCAGAGCTGGCGTGCCACACTGATTCCAATTGTGGCTGTACCTATCTCGCTGATTGGTACGTTTGGATTTATGTTGATCTTTGGCTTCTCACTGAATATCCTTACATTGTTAGGGTTGATTCTTGCCATTGGTATCGTGGTAGATGATGCTATTGTGGTGGTGGAGAGCGTAGAACATATCATGGAGACAGAAAAGTTGAGTGCCTACGAGGCCACTAAGAAGGCAATGGAGGGACTGACGAGTGCTCTGATTGCGACCTCGCTGGTGCTCTGCGCCGTATTTGTTCCTGTTAGTTTCCTTAGTGGCATTACCGGGCAGCTTTACCGTCAGTTTACCATTACCATTGCTGTGTCTGTACTGATATCTACAGTAGTGGCTCTGACGCTGAGTCCTGTCATGTGTTCTTTGATTCTGAAACCGGACAATGGCAAAAAGAAGAACATCGTATTTCGTAAAATTAATGAGTGGCTGAATATTGGAAATAATAAATATGTAGCAGTTATCACTCGTGTCATTAAGCATCCGCGTCGTGTACTAAGTGCTTTCGGCATGGTATTGATAGCGATTCTTTTATTACATCGTATCATACCTACCAGTTTCCTTCCGGTAGAAGACCAGGGGTATTTTAAGATAGAGCTTGAACTGCCCGAAGGTTCTACACTGGAACGTACACGTAAAGTGACTGAGCGCGCTATCTCTTTCCTTGATAAGAATCCGTACATTGCATATGTACAGAATGTGACTGGAAGTAGCCCTCGTGTCGGTAGTAACCAGGCACGTAGTGAGTTGACTGTTATCCTGAAACCGTGGGAGGAACGTAAAGAAACCACTATAAACAAAATTATGGCCGAGGTACAAGAACACCTCAAAGAGTATCCCGAGAGTAAAGTGTATCTCTCTACACCGCCGGTTATCCCGGGTTTAGGTAGTTCGGGAGGTTTTGAGATGCAGCTGGAAGCCCGTGGAGAGGCAACTTTTGATAATCTGGTTCAGGCGGCGGATACATTGATGTACTATGCTTCAAAAAGTAAAGAACTTGCCGGCTTGTCTTCTTCGTTACAGTCAGAGATACCACAATTGTATTTCGATGTAGACCGTGATAAGGTGAAGATGTTAGGTGTTCCGCTGGCGGACGTGTTTTCTACCATGAAGGCCTATACAGGTTCTGTATATGTAAATGACTTCAACATGTTCAACCGTATATATAAGGTGTATATTCAGGCAGAGGCTCCTTATCGTGAGCATAAAGATAATATCAACCTCTTCTTTGTTAAAGCATCCAATGGTGCTATGGTACCGCTTACCTCTTTGGGGAATGCTTCATACACTACAGGACCCGGTAGTATCAAACGTTTCAATATGTTTACTACGGCAGTGATACGCGGAGAAGCTGCACAGGGATATAGTTCCGGACAAGCCATGGAGATTATGGAGCAGATAGCCCGTGATCATTTGCCTGATAATATCGGGCTGGAATGGAGTGGACTTTCCTATCAGGAGAAGAAGGACGGTGGACAGACAGGGTTGGTGATGGCGTTGGTATTCCTCTTTGTGTTCCTGTTTCTGGCTGCACAATATGAAAGCTGGACCTTGCCGGTTGCCGTACTGTTATCCTTGCCGATTGCTGCGTTAGGTGCTTACCTGGGGGTATGGATCTGCGGATTGGAAAATGATGTATATTTTCAGATAGGATTGGTAATGTTGGTAGGGTTGGCAGCTAAGAATGCTATCCTTATTGTGGAGTTTGCCAAAGTACAGGTAGACGATGGCGAAGATATTGTTACAGCGGCTATCAATGCTGCCCGTCTGCGTTTTCGTCCTATTTTGATGACGTCTCTGGCTTTTGTGCTTGGTATGCTCCCGATGGTATTGGCAAGCGGACCGGGTTCTGCCAGTCGGCAGGCTATTGGTACGGGTGTATTCTTCGGAATGATTTTTGCTATTGTTCTGGGCATTATTCTTGTACCGTTCTTCTTTGTTATGGTGTATAAGTTGGTAGTTAGAAGTAAGTAGTTGGCAGTTGGAATCTATGCAGCGTGGGAGTATCTGCAAAGATTCCAACTACCAAATTCTAACTACCAAATTCTAAATTCTAACTACTAACTACTAAATTCTAACTACGATATGAAGAGAAATTTTTTATATATTATTTTATTACTGGCTGTAGTCTCTTTTTCCTCTTGTAAGATTGGAAAGAGTTACACCCGCCCTGACCTTCACTTGCCTGACAGCCTTGCTCGCAATCAAGATACACTTAGTTTTGGTGATATGGACTGGTGGGAGATTTATACCGATTCTACACTTCGCGGGTTGATATCAAAATCGCTGGAGTACAATAAAGATCTTTTAATTGCTGCTGCCCGCGTAAAAGAGATGGCTGCACAAAAAAGAATCTCAACTGCTGCCCTTCTTCCCGACATAAAAGGAACGGTGACCGGTGAACGTGAGTTTGAGAATCATGGTGGCGATGCTTTCAAACGCAGTGATACCTTGAGGCTCAGGTACTTTTTTCGTGGGAGCTTGACCTTTGGGGAAACCTGCGTTGGGCACGTTCGGCAAGTATTGCCGACTATTTACAATCCATAGAGGCACAACGTGCTTTGCGTATGACTATTGTAGCCGAAGTGGCACAGGCTTACTATGAACTTGTAGCTCTTGATACGGAACTTGAGATTGTCCGGCAGACTCTGAAAGCCCGTGAAGAAGGGATGCGTCTGGCACGTATTCGTTTTGAAGGTGGGTTGACATCCGAGACTTCCTATCGCCAGTCTCAGGTGGAGCTTGCCCGTACGGCAACACTTGTGCCCGATCTCGAACGTAAGATCAGTCTCAAAGAGAATGATATTGCCTTTCTTGCCGGAGAGTATCCTAATAAAATAGCTCGTAGTGGCTTGTTGCAGGAATTCAATTTTCCGAATGCGTTGCCTGTTGGCTTACCCTCTGCCTTGCTCGAACGTCGTCCGGATATTCGTCAGGCAGAGCAGAAACTGATTGCTGCCAACGCCAAAGTGGGGGTAGCGTATACGAATATGTTTCCGCGTATCTCTCTTACAGGTAGGGCCGGAGCCGAAAGTACAGTCCTTTCCGATCTGCTGAAATCTCCTTATGGTATTATGGAAGGTGCTTTGCTAACTCCTATTCTGGGTTGGGGAAAGAATCGTGCAGCGTTGAAAGCTAAGAAGGCTGCCTATGAAGCGGAAGTACACAGCTATGAGAAAACGGTGTTGACGGCATTTAAAGAGACACAAAATGCAATTGTTAACTTCAACAAGATAAAAGAGGTATATGATCTTCGTGCTCATTTGGAACGTTCTTCCAAGAGTTATGTAGACCTGGCGCAACTTCAATATATTAACGGAGTTATCAATTATCTGGATGTACTCGATGCGCAACGTGGCTATTTTGATGCTCAGATAGGCTTGAGTAATGCTATTCGTGATGAGTTAATCGCAGTAGTACAAGTGTATAAAGCTCTTGGCGGAGGTTGGCAAATAAGGGAAGAAGGTAAATAAATTAAGAGGCTGTTTCAGTTTTATTCAAACCTGATCGGAAATGAGTTAAACCCACCACAGAGTAACACAGAGTTCCACAGAGTTTAAATCTTTAATGAAACGCAGGATAAACGCAGATTTTCGCAAAGGGGAACAAATGTATGATAAAGAACTACAGTCTTTTAATTTGCGTTCATCTGTGTTAATCCGCGTTTCATCAGATAAATACTACTCTGTGGAACTCTGTGTTACTCTGTGGTGAAATACCTTCAAAACCATACAGATTTGAATATACTTGCTTAGCTACCATCGCCTGTCGAACCTCCCTGTGCGGGAAGCACTTTTACCGTTTCTCCCTCCTTTGTATCAATCGTGAATCGGCTGCCGCCTATAACTTCTTCGTTTTTCCCATTACGTACGATCCGTACTTCTTTCCCCTTCCAGGGATTATCTATCACACAGGTACGTCCTTTCTCGCTTTTAATCTCCACCATTTCCACTGTTCCGTTCTTCAGGCTACTACTCACGAGGAAAGCACCGTATGCCCGCAGATCTTTGAAAGAAGCGTCCTGTGTCATTATCCAATTAGGGAAAATACGGATCACTCCTTCGTAGCTCTGCATCAGCATTTCGTTGATAGTCAAAGGCACAGCAGCAAGTGTCTCTATGCCTCCACCTCCTTGGGTTATCCACAGGTTAGGATGAACACTGAAGCTGATACGTCTTTTAAGATGTTGCAGTAGCTTTTCTGCGTCATAGCCTACACGTACTGCACCCGGATAACAGGTTTCTATTCCATTGTTGCTTGTGTTTCCCCAGTCGTCGGGATTCCATTGCCTATCTGTCCAATGATTGACGTCTTCCAACAGGATAGCATTGAATACAGAGTCGGTTACCGGACCGGCTACTCCTCCTGGCAGGATAAGCCCATGAATAGAAACCCGGTTTAATCCCGACGGACGAACTACCGAATTTTGTGGTCCGCGTTCCATGCTTTTCAGGCTCATTCTTCCTTCGGCATTCTTTCCTACAGGATAGTCGCTCAGTCTGGTCAGTATTTCATTCCATTTTTCTCGTCGTTTTTCATCCGTTTGGAGGAAGATGCTCATGTCCGTTACTCCTTTGAAAAGCATCTTCACTAACCCCAGCGAGAGAGTTGAGTTGAAATCGCCCAGCCTGTTTCGCCATACGCCTTTATTGCGCTTGTTGGGCATCACCTCGTTGAAGTGATCCATTTTTATCACATAACGTCCGTTCTCCATTACCAGATAATCTTCCCAAAAGTCTGCGCAGGCTATAATATAAGGATATACCTTCTTTGCATACGCTTCATCGTAGGTGCTGTAGTGCCTCATCAGCATATTGCCTACACTGAATACTGCATTTATCTTTTGTCCCAGGAACTTATACCCATTGTCAATCGTGTTTTCGCGGGTAGCATATTTTTGCATCATTTCGTCCGGAGTAAGAGGCCACATAGAGGTACAAAGTCCTTTTGGACCGATACCAACCGGATAATAAATGCCTTTGCAGTTCAATAGCTCACGGGCGTGCCGACGTCCCATGTCCATATAATCCAGCAATGGCTGGTCAAAATTCTTTGTGAGGTCGATGTGATTGGAAGAAAATGCTGCCCAATAGGGAGCCTGATAATTATAATTCAAGTGATAGTCACCTCCCCATGCAGCCTCATCGCGTGTAACAAATGTGCCCCAAATGCCGGGAGCAAACTTATCGCCACGTGAAGAGCAAGCCAGCAGATACTGGGACATGTAATAGTAGCGCTCCAATTCTTCGTCACCGATGGTGACAGAGGATTCATTCCAAAAGTTACTCCACCATTGTTGATGTTCTTTCTTTAGTTCTTTTAATAAGGCGGGAGTCAGTTTTCTGGCTTCACTGAGTGCCCGGTCTTTCCATTGGGGTGTGTCGTGATTGGTGTATGCTGTGACGGTTATCCATCTCTTTTCTCCGGGTTGTAACAATATCCTGTCAGAATGGGGGAGGGGACTTCCGGGAGTGTTCATAGCCAGTATTACGTGTGTAGGCCAGCGTAGCAACGGAGTGTTCTCAAATGAACGGCTCACCCAGTGTATATCTTCTTTGCCTTGTGCAGTGACGGAGGTGTTACCCTGGGCCGCCCATAGGTTGAGATTGACTTCAATAGGTTCGTTGGCTGTCAACTCTATGACGACGTGATTGTGTGTTGCTGCTACCCATGCCGATAATTCAACCTGTAAATCTTCTTTGGTGAAGCGACCTTTGATTTCGGCGCTTCCCGGTAGTTGCTCTGCATAGTAGCCGGCTCCTTGCAGACTCTTGGAAGAGATGCTCAGCCCTCCTGGTAGAGCAATACCACCCGGATAAACAGGGTATGCACGCCAGAAATCGTTTTTGCCGATATAAAAACACAGACTATCCGGTGCTCCGCCCATAGTGATACCTATATCTCCGTTTCCTGCCAAGGGAGCATCGGGTGTTTTGATCGTAGGTACTTCCTGCGGGATGGAAGTAAATACAGCTTTGTAGCGGTTCATAGGAGGTTCTTGTTCTGAACGGGCGGGGTTGCTGCACGAAGTCAGACAGAGAACCCCTAACAAAATACCTTTACTAAGGTGACCATACATGTTTTTCATGGTTTCTTTTCCTGATTAAAAATGCATAAATGATGTGTGCAAATGTAGCTCAAATCTTTTGTCCCACTTTGCAGTATTATCTCAATGACTTATACTAATATCTCAAAAAAGCCATTTTATCGCCTTTTCCATTTTTTGTAGTTGATAGCCGGAAGTCTCTCTAACCGAAAGGTATGCTAACATTATTTACGTATGCTCTTTCATATTTCAGAAAAAAACACGAAATTTGCATCGCTTTTGATTTTTTAGTATCGAACTTACTAACACCTTTAAATAAAAATAAAGAAAATGACTAAAAGTGCATTGCAAATCGCAAGGGCTGCTTATCAGCCCAAACTTCCGAAAGCGCTGAAAGGGGCTGTTAAAGCCGTAGAAGGCGCTGCTACTCAATCGGTAGCCGATCAGGAAGCTATCAAGAAATTATTTCCCAATACGTACGGTATGCCATTGATTAAGTTTGAAGCCGGAGAAGCTGTTAAACTGCCTGCTATGAATGTAGGTGTTATCCTTTCCGGTGGACAGGCTCCGGGCGGACACAACGTAATCTCCGGTCTGTTTGATGGTATCAAAGCTCTCAATGCTGATAGCAAATTGTATGGTTTCATCTTGGGCCCCGGTGGTCTGGTTGACCATAATTATATGGAGCTCACTTCTGATATCATCGATGAGTATCGTAACACAGGAGGTTTTGATATTATCGGTTCCGGCCGTACGAAACTGGAAAAGGAAGAGCAGTTTGACAAAGGTCTTGAAATCCTGAAAGAACTGGGCATCAAAGCACTTGTCATTATTGGTGGTGATGACTCTAACACAAACGCTTGTGTGCTGGCCGAATATTATGCAGCAAAGAACACTGGTGTACAGGTAATCGGTTGTCCGAAGACTATCGACGGTGACTTGAAGAACGAAATGATTGAAACTTCTTTCGGTTTTGATACAGCTTGTAAGGTTTACTCAGAAGTGATTGGTAACATCCAACGCGACTGTAACTCTGCCCGCAAATACTGGCACTTTATCAAATTGATGGGTCGTTCGGCTTCTCATATTGCGCTGGAATGTGCTTTGCAGGTTCAGCCTAACGTATGTATCATTTCTGAAGAAGTAGAAACGAAAGATATGTCTCTGGACGATGTAGTAACCTACATTGCACAGGTGGTTGCCGATCGTGCTGCACAGGGCAATAACTTCGGTACTGTACTTATCCCCGAAGGTCTTGTTGAGTTCATTCCGGCTATGAAACGCCTGATTGCTGAGCTGAACGACTTCTTGGCTTCTAATGCAGAAGAGTTCTCTCACATTAAGAAATCTCACCAGCGTGATTACATTATCAGCAAGCTCTCTCCAGTGAATGCTGCTATCTATGCAAGTCTTCCCGAAGGTGTTGCACGCCAGCTTACTTTGGATCGTGACCCGCACGGAAATGTACAGGTATCGCTGATTGAGACAGAGAAATTGTTGTCGGAAATGGTTGCTACCAAACTGGCTACCTGGAAGGCAGAAGGCAAATATGTAGGAAAGTTTGCTGCACAGCACCACTTCTTCGGTTATGAAGGCCGTTGCGCTGCTCCGTCAAACTACGATGCTGACTACTGCTACTCACTGGGCTATACAGCTTCTATGCTGATTGCCAATGGTAAGACTGGTTATATGTCATCTGTACGCAACACTACTGCTCCTGCCGAAGAATGGATTGCAGGTGGTGTGCCTATCACAATGATGATGAATATGGAACGTCGTCATGGCGAAATGAAACCGGTTATCCAGAAAGCTCTCGTGAAACTGGATGGTGCTCCTTTCAAAACATTTGCCGCTATGCGCGACCAGTGGGCTATGACTACGGATTATGTATATCCGGGTCCTATCCAGTACTTTGGTCCTACTGAAGTCTGTGATCAGCCTACCAAGACTTTGCAGCTTGAACAAGCTAAATAAGAAGTTAGAAACTGATAGTTAGTAGTTGGAATCTATACAGCAGTATTAGCATGCTGTATAGATTCTGGCTGCTAAATTCTAAGTTAGTAACACGATACTGGTATGCTACATAGATTTCAGTTATTAGATTTTAGCTACTAAATTCTAAGTTAGTAGTAAATACTAATACTCTGCATAGGTCCTAATTACTAACTACTGACTTCTAACTACTGATATGACTACTTCCCGCAAACCTATACCTCGCAAAACTTCTGCTGCTACTTCGCGTCGTACCCCTATGGATGCTGTCGCTTCACGTAGTACCCGTCGTCGTACTCCCTCAAAAGCAAAAAAAACAGCCCGTACTGCTATGCCCTCCTGGTTGCGCAATGTACTTGCTATCTTTATTATTGCTATCTTTTCCGGGGCATTTTATTATTTCTTTATACGTCCTTATGCTTATCGTTGGAAACCTTGTTACGGTCTGAAAGCGTATGGTATTTGTGTACCTTGTTGTTATGATGTACATGGCATTGATATCTCCCATTATCAGGGTGATATAGATTGGCTTGAACTGATGCAGAGCCGTCTGACCGATTATCCTATTGAGTTTGTTTTTATGAAAGCTACCGAAGGCGGAGATCATGGTGATGATACTTTTGCCCGTAACTTCTCGGAAGCGGGAAAGCATGGATTTATTCGCGGAGCTTATCATTTCTTCTCTCCGAAGACTGATCCGCTAAAGCAGGCCGATTTCTTTATTCGTACCGTGAAACTTGCTCCGGGTGATCTTCCTCCGGTGCTGGATGTGGAGGTAACCGGGAAAAAGACAAAGAAGGAATTGCAGCAAAATATAAAGCGTTGGCTCGACAGGGTAGAGGCGCACTATGGTGTGAAACCAATCCTTTATACTTCTTACAAATTTAAAACCCGCTATCTGGATGATTCAATTTTCAATACATATCCTTACTGGATTGCTCACTATTATGTGGATTCTGTGAAGTATGAAGGTAAATGGCACTTTTGGCAGCATTCTGATGTTGGCACTGTGCCTGGGATTGATGAAGATGTGGACTTGAATGTATTTAACGGTTCGCTGGAAGAGCTGAAGAGGATGACGATAAAATAATGTGCCAATGTGCCAATTTATAATGTGTTAATATGCAATTAAATAATGTGCCAATTAGCTTTGTGCAAATACTGCGCAGCTAATTGGCACATTGGCATATTAGCACATTATTAATCTGACAGCTGCCCAACGGTTCTTTTCTTTATGATGAACAAAGCTCAGTCCGTTTCGTTCTGCCTCTTCGCGGATCACGGGGATGTCATCTACATAAAATCCACTCATATATAGTTCCGAACCCGGATGCATGCAGGCGACATATTGCTTCATATCATTCAGCAGAATATTGCGGTTGATATTGGCAATGACTATATCGAACGGTCCTTTACCCGTCAATGCAGCAGCATCGCCCTGTTCTACGGTGATGTCCGTTACCTGGTTTAGTTCAATGTTTTCAATGGAGTTGCGTACGCACCATTCGTCGATGTCAATAGCTGTGCAGGGAGCAGCACCACGCATGCGGGCAAGGATAGCAAGTATGGAAGTTCCGCACCCCATATCGAGCAATGATTTACCTTGCAGTTCGCTATCTAATAATTCGCCAATAATAAGGCTGGTGGTTTCATGATGTCCTGTGCCGAAAGCCATTTGCGGGTTGATTACAATATCGTATTCCGCTTTGGGCACATCTGTATGGAAGGTACTGTGAATCACGCAACGGTCTCCGATTACTATTGGCTGGAAGAAGTTCTTTTCCCATTCCTCGTTCCAGTTCTTATCCTCTGCCTCTACATAGCTGTAAGTGATTTGCGTATCGGGCAAAGGAAAATCAGCAAGCGCGTTTTTTATTGTTTCTTCATCGCAAAGGCTTTGCTGGATATAAGCTGATAATCCTCCTTCGCGCTCTACAAAACTTTCAAATCCTGCCTCACCCAGGACAGCGGCCAGTACATCGTTGACTGTTTCGGTACAAGGGTTAGTGTTAAAAGTGAATTCAAAGTACTTCATATGTATTCTGTTTTTATTTGCAAAGGTAATTAAAATACCAATTGCCTGGTATAATATCCGAAAAAGCCCGGGTAACTGCACCAAAATTCCCTTATATCCGTATAATAATGAATTTATTTACGATTAGACGATTTACGATGTACGATTGGGATTACTTTGTCTCTAACAGCACTGAAACAGGCTTTTAAAAGAGTAACTTCAATCGTATATCGTCTAATCGTAAATAAATTCGTGTCCATACATTATTGGATCATAACTTTTTGGCGAACAGTGTCTGTAACTACGATGTAGATTCCGCTTTCCGGCAGGGTAACTGTACCTGTTCCGCTGGCGATGAGTGTTCCGTCAATGGTATATACCTGCAACAATGTTTCTGCGTTGTCGGTAGTAATGATACGTCCCTTGATTTGCAGAACGGACACGGTTGTTTTCTCAATACCTGTCACCTCGTGTTTAGAATAGATGTAGAGGGTGACAATACCGTTTTCGTCTTTCTTGTTCAGCAATCCGTCGTTGTTGTAGCTATATGTCACTTCTGATCTCTTCTCTGTATCCTGATACTGTGTATAGGCAACGATTCTCTTCTGGTCATCGTAGGTGTATACGCTTCTTTCCATCTCTCTGTCACCTACCTGGAATGTTACGGTGATGTTGTTGCCTTCTTGCTCGAATCCGTACTTTTGTTGCGGTATCCAGCTATCGTTTTCCCAGTAGTAGGAGGATATGAGAGAAATCTTCGGACTTTCCATCACCTCTTCTATCTCGATAGGATCGTTGTAACGTTCGGGGTCGGGCAGTGTGAGCTGGATGCTGATTGTAGCCACTTCCTCTTTGTTTCCATAAACTACAACTCCATTCTCGTAGGATTGGTTTATGGTTTCTTTGATTTGATCCTTCAGGAGATGAGAACGGAAGTAGCTTGGTACTGTACTGAATTCACCGTTGCTGTTTACAAAGTAATCTGTTATTTCGGCATATTCCGTCTCTTTGGTTCCAAACTGGTATTTGTATATTGACTTATTTCCCTGCCAGTTATTGCTATCATCGCGGTAGAGGTAGGAACTCAGGATAGTTCTGCCGAATGAATCATATTCCTCACGGTCTTCTTCATTCAGTTGCCATGCATCATCCGTCGGGTATTTTCTGTAGAAAGTAGAACGTATGTTTTTGTTTTGGGCATTATATTCGTATTCAGATTTTATGTTGTACAACAATGTGCCGTTCTCATGCTTGCATGTTCCTGTACTTGCAATAAGGTTTCCCTTATCGTCAAACGTTCCTTCTTCTTCGTTGATTACAAAGACATACTCACCGTCAATACGTTCTTCATCAATTTCTTTTGAGTAACCCTTTGTGGCTACCCCTTGTGCATTACGTTCTATCTTTCCATACTCAGTTTCTACCCATTCACCGTCTTCCCAGTCAGAAGAAGAATAGGTGAGTAACGGACCTTCAAAGTCTTCCTCTTCGCTGTCGGGATCGTAGGCTTCGGTTCCCCAGTATGTATACTCTTCTTTGTATGAGTATTCAAATTTTCCGTTCGTATACTCCTCGACCACTGTAGAGGTGAGGCGGTTGTATGCATCATATACATTGGTTTCTTTTTCTCCATGGATGATGCTACCATCGGGATTGTATGCGTAACGTTCTTCGGACAAGCTGCGTTTTGCTTCATTGTGGAGGATGGTCAGGGTTTCGGTCATCCACCAGTCGTTTTTATTTGAGTCCCATTGATAGGAGGTTCTTGTATTTTTCAAGCCTTCTTTTATCGTTTCATACTTTGTTCCACTGCCATGTTCACCCCATGATCCGTTCCAGAATAACGTGAATACCTGGTCTCCTTCATTATCATATCTGAATTCTCTCCAGTCTCTTAGGATACCTCGTTCGTCGTATAATTTGTAGAGGGTTTCGCGCTTTTCTGCATCGTAACCTTTTTCATAGTCGGCCACCAATGTTTGCTCGGGTCCTCCTATTCTGTAGTATTTGTAGATGGTGTTTCCACCTTCATAGCTGATGGTAACTTTGGATATTTCTCTGCCATCATTTAATATAGTACGTCCAGTACAGCGTTGTTGGTCGTCATACGTGTATATTCTTTTATAGACATTATCCAGTCGCCATTCATTGTTGTACCAATGGTAGAGTTTTTCTTCGTCACGTTTGCCGTCGGGCGAATAGGTGTATGTGCGTCTCTCCGATCCTTCGATGACAGCTTCATCCAGAAGGTTGACGCTTGCCCTTTCGATGGTTTCGCGCATGTTTTCCAGTTTATGGCGTGCGATGCTGGTATTCACCTGTGTTTCCACCATTTTTTGATACTCTTTTTGCTTTTCTGTTTCTGCTTGTCTGGTTTGCTTTGTTTTGATAGATGTTTTGTTCTCTATTCCATATTTTTTATTTAGAATAGAATGAATTTGTTGTGCCGATATTGTCACGGAAAACAGTGACAAACCCATTAATAGTAGTCCTTTTTTCATAATCTGTCTTTTAGAAGTTTATTTATGAAGAACAAAAGTATATATATTTTTTGAAATTGAAAGCGAAATGAGTTTTTAATTTAAACGGTTGTTCTGCCTCGTAAAGATTACTATGGTAAAAGGAGGATAAACAGGGTGTTCGTAGCCCACGCCTTGCCTGCTTGGAGACTACGCCTTGCCTGCTTGGAGCCCACGCCTTGCCTACATACAGGCTACGCTCCGGTTACATGCCACCTTCATGGTTAACTTTTCTTCTCTCGGAAACAATTCCCTGCATCCTTCTGTTTTTTATTCATTGAGGTAAAGTATTAAAGGTTTTTATCAGCTTCTTAATCTTTTATAAATAGGGATTTCCCTATTATTGTTTGGGGAAAATCTTCCGAAAAGCAACAATACCTTGCTTATCTTTGTAATGTGAATGAAAGGATTAAAAAATAAACCCATAAACCACAGAGATATGAAAAAGATTGTTTTTTTATTGTTGATTGCCTTGTGTCTCCCTATAGGTTTGATGGCACAGAGCTATGACGATGACCTCTACTTCATTCCTTCCAAAGAGAAGGAAGAGCCGGCACCAGAGAAGAAGGAACCGGTGAGGAGACAGGCCACGACGAATATTTATACGTCTCCGGGGACAACTGTTGTTGTTCAGGACCGCAAAGGAAATACCCGAGATGTGGACGAGTATAACCGCCGCTACGATGCACGTGAAAACGACTTCGAGATGGAGGATGACACCTTATATATTAAAGAGAAATCACGCCCGGATCTGGATGGCGAATGGGTGAACGGTGAGTTCAACGGTTCGCAGGACGATTACGAATATGCAGAACGCATCATCCGTTTCCGTAATCCGCGTTTTGCTGTAAGTATCAGTAGCCCGTTCTATTGGGACATTGTTTACGGAAGCAATTCATGGGACTGGAACGTATATACTGACGGCTTGTATGCCTATGCGTTCCCTACGTTCAGCAATCCGATGTGGTGGGATTGGCGCTATAATTCCTACGGTCCCGGTTGGGGTTGGGGATGGTCACGTCCTTATTACGGTTGGGGCGGATATTATGGCGGCTGGTACGGTGGTTGGTATGGTGGCGGCTATTGGGGTGGTCACTGGGGACATCACCATCATTATCCTGGGTATTATCCGGGTTGGGGTGGCGGAGGTCACTACTGGAGCAATAACAGTTATACCAATCGTCGGTCTTACGGAAACAGCGACCGGTATTCATCGGGTACTTCCCGTCGTACATATACCTCAGGAGATGCCTCCCGTCGCCCAAGTGCAGGCGGAACGAGCACTTCCCGTCGTACCAATGCTTCGTCTTCAAGCCGGGTTGTAGGTACACGTACCTCCGCCAGCAGTCGTCCGGGAGTAAGTACGGACAGGGGAGAAGCAAGCTCTTCACGTCGTTCTACCTACACACGTCCGAGCAGTACGCGCAGTACTTATAATAGTAGCTCGCGGACTGAGGTAAGCCGTCCTTCCAGCAGCTCTTCCTCCAGACCGAGCAGTAGTAGCAGTAGCCGTCCGAGTTCTACTTACAACAGAGGTAGCTCAACGCAGCCTTCCAGCCGTAGCAGCTATTCAAGCGGAAGTTCACGTTCGTCGTCTACTCCTTCTTCCAGCAGAAGTTATTCTCCCAGTAGCAGCAGTAGTTCGCGCTCCAGTGCAGGTTCGTATAGTGGTGGTAGTTCCTCCCGTTCCAGTGGTGGCGGCGGTGGTTCCAGCCGTAGCAGTAGTAGCCGGAGATAACCGTAGTATTAACTTAAAAGGTAAGGATTATGAAAAAGATAATGATTATAGCGGCTGCCGCCCTGCTTGCAGGCAGTGCAAAGGCACAGACAATATACGATGCTGCTAAGTTTACTGGTAAGGACTTAAATGGAACCGCCCGTTTTGTCGGTATGGGTGGCGCAATGAGTGCTTTAGGAGGAGATATATCCACTATCGGAACAAATCCGGCTGGTATCGGAATCTACCGCAGTAACGATGTGATGACTACTTTCAGTTTCTCAGCCTATGGGATGGAGAGCACATACAAGGGACTTGACAATGTTTATAATTCAAAATGGGATAAGAACCGTGGAGGATTTGATAATATAGGTTTTGTGTTTTCTTCAAAGATAGGTAATCAGACGCCTCTGCGGTATGTGAATTTCGGATTCAACTATCACAAATCGAAGTCGTTCTATAAGAATATGGGCATGGAGGGGTTGCTGAACACAGCACCTGGCGATGGTATTGTAACCCAAACCTACCAGATGGCTAATCAGGCGAATGGAGTGAAAGACAGTAAATATCTTGAAGGCCGTGAAGCTTTTCGCGACAAGGATTTGGGTTGGCTTTCCGTATTGGGATATCAAGGCCATCTGATAATTGAAGACGGAAAAGACCAATGGGGTGGAAACCTCTACAGGCCGATGACTACCGATATCCCCTATGCTAAGTTTCACTCCGAGGAAAGAGGCGGAATTGATCAATATGATTTCAACGTATCGTTCAACGTCAATGACCGTTTCTATTTCGGAATGACAATAGGAGCTTATGACGTAGACTATAAGAAGTACTCCTCTTATGACGAGAACTATGGCGAGACAGGATATTTGCTGGAAAGCTGGAACAAGATTGGCGGTAGTGGATTTGACTTTAAGCTGGGAGCCATTGTACGTCCCATCGAATCCTCTCCTCTGCGTTTCGGTGTGTCTGTGCACTCTCCTACATTCTATAAACTTACGCTGACCACAAGCTCTCGTATGGTTTCCGATGTCTTTTTGGGTGATAAACTGACTCGGACCACCATTGATACCTATGACATGGTGGGTGATATGAACCGTGAGTATAGTTTCCGTACACCGTGGACTTATAATTTCAGTCTCGGATATACAGTGGGCAGTAGCCTGGCTATCGGTGCGGAGTATGAATATGAAAATTATTCAACGATGCGCTTCAACTACCCCGAAGGTGATGCAATGACTTGGGAAAATGACCAGACCAGTATGCTGAAAGGAGTTAGTACGGTTCGCGTAGGGGCAGAGTATAAGGTGATTCCGCAATTTGCTTTCCGTTTGGGATACAATTACAGCACTTCTGCCTTTAAGGAGGATGCTTTCAAGAACTTGCCTTATAATTCAATAAGTACAGATACCGATTTTGCTAATGCCCAGGCGCTTAGCAATTATACCATCGGTATCGGTTATCGTGGCAGCCTGCTTTATGCAGATCTCGCATATAAATACAGTACTTATAAAGAGAAGTTCTATGCCTTTGAAGATATATATCTTAACAAGACGGACGTTACCAACACTCGCAGCCAGGTACTCTTTACCATCGGCATGCGTTTCTAAAAAAAGAAGAGTTTCAATTGCAATTATAACTTTTGTGTGTGAAAAAGATCCCCGGAGAAATGCAGTACTCCGGGGATTCTTGTTTTATATAGCGTATACTTCTATGTTGCAACGCTTTATGTTACCATTTAGGAAAGATAATATTACGAGTCCTAAAGTACGTATTTAACAATGCCTTAAAATGCATTTTAACGCTCCCTTAAAATGCATAGTTTACATCTGAACTATGCATTCTTTGTCAGGCATAGTACGTATGATTCTCAGGAATGTTAATAGGATTAATCAATACTCCACTTTATCTTCTTTTTCAGCCCACTTCTCGAACGCGCGGATTGTACCGGCATTCTTGATGCGGATGCAGGGGATAGCCCTCTCCACCTGCGGTTTGCGGAGCTCGCGATACAGGAACCTGTCGGAAAAATTGATGCTGTCGGCATCATCCTGGGTATTCCCGTAATATATGCGGCTCACACCTGCCCAATATAGCGCCGAAAGGCACATGGGACACGGCTCACAGGAACTATAGACCGTGCAGCCGGCGAGGTTGAATGTGCCCAGTCTGGAGCACGCCTCGCGTATGGCATTCACCTCCGCATGGGCGGTAGGATCATTGGTCAGTGTCACCGAATTGGCGCCTGTAGCCACTATCTCGCCATCACGTACGATCACAGCACCGAAAGGACCGCCTCCGCGATCGATGTTTTCCTCTGCTATGCGCGCCGCCATTTCCATGAAACGCACATCCTGCGCCGTTATATTGTCTTTAACTGTTGTATCCATGCTCATTCATTTTAGTCGTTTGCGTTATAACGCTTTTTACACGTATAAAGTTAACCGGCCAGAGGCTGCATATGACAACCGGGTGAAGAGTATGGCACTCAGTCTTAACAATACAAACATACCTGGGAGATGGAGACAGAGGAACCGGCTGTAATCCAAAGACATATCGCAAAATATGCTATCGGTTTGTCTAGGTTGGCCGGATCAGCCCGGCAGAGTATATTAGGTCTGTTTTCTTAAGCAAGGCAAAATAACAAAAGTTTTATGAAATAACAAGCAAATCATTTGTTAATAAACACTAATTGTAGAACTTATTACCACAAACCAGCCTCAGACGCGACAGAAGGGGGCTTTTGCCTGTTTTATAAATATGTTTTTTAACATTTATCCTGCACCTCATCCTTACCTGGAATTATGGCACGCAACCTTACAACGGTCCTTGACCCGGAGGTTACAGGGAAACGGCGCGATGTCCTGAAGCCGACGACCCAGACCGGCTCACCGTCGCATGCGAGAATCCACACACGCTTTTTCTCACTCAAAGGCACCTTCGCCTCGGTGATGATCGAGCTGACGGCACGGGTACCCCGCATTCCGAAGGGGGCTATCCTGTCGGAATGGCGCCAACGGCGCAACTCCCATCTGGCGGTGCCGTTGTCAAGCACGCTCCCGTCGAGCCACATCTCCACAGGATCGCGCGCGGGCGCGAAATCCTCCACCGGCAACACATCGGCCGTAATGCACGGTTTCCCTTCGCATGCATCTGTTTCATCATCAGAAGCATCCTCT
>ERZ838577.1512-NODE-1512-length-30750-cov-18.535136_pt1 | contig 30750 bp, 27 predicted proteins | sample MGYA00519682_ERZ838577 | MGnify/ENA primary metagenome ERZ838577 (study PRJEB31850, sample SAMEA3708838) | human gut metagenome | biome: human gut; feature: human-associated habitat; material: faeces | place: China | collected 2014 ...
CGGAGCGTCCGCCGTCACGCGGGGCACCGGGGCGGGGGCCGCGGCCCTCACGGGGCTGGCGCGGGGGCGGCGGCAGCAGCCGCTTGATGGACAGGGCGATCTTGCCGTCCGGTGCCACATTGATGACCTGCACCTTTACGGTGTCGCCGTCATGCAGCACGGCTGCAATGTCCTGCACGAACTCGTTCGATACCTCGGAAATGTGGACCATGCCCACCCGGCCTTCCGGCAGTGCCACGAAGGCACCAAACGGCTTTACGCCGGTAACGCGGCCCTCAAAAACGTTTCCAACCTCAATTGCCAAAACTCAATACTCCTTGTTTTCCTAGAATGCGCCTGCCGCAAGGCTCATTTGCCCGTCACGTCCACAAAAATGCGCTCGTTGGGCGCGGCATAGTTGTAAGAGTCGCGTGCGACCCACTCGGTGATCTGGTCCGCGTCGCCGCTGAGGATGCGCTGCATCTCCTGGTTTTCCGTCTGCTGCTGGGCGATCTGCTCGTTCAGCGTTTCCAGCTCCGCACGCTTGGAGCTGATGGTGACCTGATTGGAAATGTAGGCTGCCAGCATGCTGAGCAGCATCAGCACAAAAAACAACCGGATCAGCGTTTTGCCAAACGCACGCTTCCCGCCCTTTTTGCGGCTCTGATTTGCCATTGCACACGCCCCCATCTGCGCAGCAGACACACTGCGTCCCTTCTCTTACTTTGATACGTTTGAATTATACAACACACGGCGCTGGTTTGGCAAGTTCTTTTTCGGATTTTTTGCGGTTCTTTTTGCGTTCCGGCGTTCTTTGCGTGCTGCGCGGCGCGCTGCGTGCCGCACAGCCAGCGGCCGCAGCACCCATTGCCGGGCAAGGCGCACCGGAGCACCCAGCACCCACGCCAGACACCGCCCGGCCCACCGCACCGGAATGCCCAGCACGGCTGCCGTGCAAAGGGCTGCGGCAAAGGCCGCCAGCACCATGTACCAGCGCAGCACCCCGGCACTGCTGAGGGCGGCAGCATAGCTCTGCACGCCGAACAGCACCGCCCCGGTGAGCAGGGCATCCGGCACAAAGGCGCTCCGCCCCCGCACCGGAAAAAACGCCCGCACAGCTCCTATTGCCGTGCCCAGCGCGGTGCAGGCGGCCAGCTCCCGCCCCAGCTGGGCGGGCTGCAGCACCGGCAGCATCAGCGCAGAAGCCGGTGCCAGAAGCCCCCGGCAGCGGCAGTGCGGGTATATTCCAGCGCATCGAACCGGCCGGTAAGCTTTGCTTCCCCGGCTTCCAGATCCAGTGAAACGACACTGAGCTGCGCCCCGGCCAGATGCAGCGTGCCCTTGCCCGTTTCCAGCGCAGCGCTCTCAGGGCTGCAATGCAGTACTTTCTGCACCCCGGTCACGGTAAGGATGGTGCGGCTTTCCAAAATCAGGTCATGGGGCCGGGCTGCGGGTCTTTCTTCCGGTTTCGGCATAAGGCAAAGCTCCCTTCCTCTGGGAACATCCTATGCGGGGCGAGGCCGGTTTTATTCCTTGGGCGGCTCGACGGCCAGCACGGCGGGCTGCTCGATGATCTCGTACATCTCGCGGGCCACGTCCTTGGTGCGGGGCTCCACGTCCGAGAGCACCCGCACCTTGATGGGCCGGTTGCCAAAGGTGACCTCGATGATGTCCCCGGCGTTGACGGCCTGGCTGGCCTTGGCCACCTTGCCGTTGATGAGGATACGGCCTGCATCCGCCACTTCGTTGGCTACGGTGCGGCGCTTAATCAGGCGCGAAACTTTCAGGTATTTGTCCAGACGCATGTGCGTGGTTCCTCCTTTTGTACAAAAAACGCCGCCGCACCTCCTGTGAGGCAGCGGCGGCAAAGCAAAAATCAGCTTACAGGGTGTCCTTCAGGGACTTGCCGGGCTTGAACACGATGCTGCGGGAAGCAGCGATGGTGATGGGCTCACGGGTGCGGGGGTTGATGCCCTGACGCTCGGCGCGCTCACGCACCTCAAAGGTGCCAAAGCCGGAGATGGTGATCTTTTCGCCCTCTGCCATGGCCTTGCCCAGTGCCTCAAACATGGCGCTGACAGCACGCTCAGCGTCCTTCTTGCTCATTTCGGTGTTTGCTGCCACCTGTGCGATCAGATCGGTCTTGGTCATACGATAAACCCTCCAAAATTCTATTTTGTGTTACTTCTTTCGTTCTATCGGGGCAGGCGCATCCGCCTGAATACCGCGTTGTTCCTGCTGCAGACATGCATCGCAGAACCGCCTGGACGCAAAGGTCAGTGCCTCTTCGGCGTCCACACCGGCCAGCCGCATGGCATTGGCCGCTGCAAACAGCAGCTCCCCCGCTGCGTCGGCGTTCTGCGCAGCGTTCCAGCCGTCCACGGCCTGCTGCAGAGCCTGCTGCGCCTGCGTTCCTTCCGGCTCCGGCACACCGCAGCGCACCGCACGCTTCTGCAGCTTCTGGGCACGCATGAGGGCCGGCAGGGTGGCCGGCACCGTGTTCAGCTCGTCGGCCAGGGTGGTGCGGCCCTTTTCCTTATTCTTGAGCGCATCCCAACCGTTTATACCGGCATTCTGCGCCGCCGAAGAGGCAAAGATGTTCGGGTGCCGGAACACCAGCTTCTCGCACACCTCGCGGCACACGTCCTCAAAGGTAAAGCGCCCGTGCTCTTCTTCGATGACGGCATGGAACGCCACCTGCATCAGCACATCGCCCAGCTCCTCCCGGAGCATGGCCGGGTCATCGGCGTCGATGGCCTCCAGCACCTCACAGGTCTCTTCCAGAAAATTTTTCCGGATGGAAGCATGGGTCTGCACTTTATCCCAGGGGCAGCCGTTTTCCGGGTCGCGCAGGATGCGCAGCACTTCCAGCAGCTGTTCCGCGGTATAGGGTGCGCTCGGTACCCAGTCCAGCATGGCAGGCCCTCCCTTCCAAAAGATACTACAAATTGTACCGCATCCTCTGCGGTTTTGCAAGGGTATCAGGGCATTTCCCGGTATTTTTACGGAGATTTCTCTTTTTTCGCAAAAACAGGGCGGTATCCTGCCAAAGGGGACACCGCCCGTTTTCCGGTTTTTGCTGGGGCGCTGTTTACGTTACAGCTGTGCGCCGCACTTATTGCAGAACAGCGCATCGTCCGAGACGGGTGCACCGCACTGCGGGCAGGTCTTGCGGGGCTTTTCGGCAGGCGCTGCCTCGGCAGCGGGAGCTTCTTCAGCAGCCGGCTCTTCGGCTTCGGTGAATTCCACCTCAGCGGTTTCCGCCGGGGTCAGAGAGGCTTTCAGGCGGGCGATCTCGCCCTCGATGCTGTCGATCATCTCGATGTATTTATCCACCAGCGGCTGGTTTTCTTCCTTGCCCTTGGCCAGACTGTACACCAGTGCGCCCAGCTGACGCTGTGCCTTGAGCAGCTTGCCCTGCTCATTGACGATCAGTGCCTGGGTCTTGCCCTTCTCGGCCAGGTCTTTGGCGGCGTTCTTGCCTTTTTCTGCGTATTCCAAGCCCATTTCCTTGATCTTATTGAAATCGAAATCCATAAAAGACACCTCTCTCTTCCTCCATACACGGCCCGGCCTGCGCCGGACCACGGGTTGTGGGGTCATGCCCATTATAGCGCGCCGCCTGTGCAATTGCAACGCATGTCCTGCATTTTTTACAGTTTGGTGCAGGTTTGGAAACAAATTTTTCGCATTTTCCCCATATCTTGGGGTCGGTCAGACCTTGCCGCCATAGAACTCCCGTAGCATGCTGTCGGGTGGCAGCAGGTCCAGGCTCAGCGGTGCCACATGCTCAAAGCGGCGGGCCGTCTCGTCCCACAACTCGGCATTGTGGCCTTCCAGCGTGAACTGGCGGCGCACCACGCCCAGCAGGTTGGAGATCAGGCCCAGCTCGTAGGTAAAAGAGGTGTCCAGCAGAAAGTCTGCCGTGGTCTTGAAGCCCTTGATATACCGGGTCTCACCGTCCAGCACTCGATCCCACATGGCAAGGGTCTTTTCCGGGCTGCGGCCGCGGGTGGCGGCATCCCGCAGGGTGCGGCGGCACAGACGGATATCCTGGGTGTTGATCACCCGGCGGCCGTCGATGCAGTATTCCTCCCGCAGGCCGGCATAGATGCGGTAGATGTCATCCCCCTTCACAAGGCCGGTGAGCTCCGGGTTCAGGGCATGGATGCCCTCCACCAGGCACACGCCCCCCTGCAGGTCGATGGGTTCTGCTTTATCCGAGCGCTTCTCGGCCGAGAAGTCGTAGACGGGCAGGGTGGTCTTGCCGGTCTCGCTCAGCTCCCGCAGGCACTGCTTGATGAGCGGCAGGTCCAGCGTATCGGGGTTCTCATAGTCCAGGGTGCCGTCCGGCAGGCGGGGGTAGAACTCCGCCCCCTTGAAGAAATTGTCCAGACTGATGACCTGCGCCGGAGTGCCCTGCTGCTGCAGGGCGCGGGCGATGCAGTGGGCGCTGGTGGTCTTGCCGCTGGCCGACGGGCCGGTGAGCATGACGATCTTTGCGCCGGACATGCGGATCTTCTCGGCGGCATAATTCACCCGCTGGGCATAGCTGTGCTCGCTCAGCTGTGCCAGCTGCTGCGGGCTGCAGGCCGCCACATTGTAAAGGTCGATCTCAACCAGACGCTTCGGGACCCAGATCGTGATCATAAAAATCAGCCACTCCTTTTTTCCGTTCCAGTACCTCCGCAAAGCGCTGGATATACTCGTTCGGATACTTGAAATTGAAGATGCGCTGCATCCGTTTGCCGCCGTCGGCCACCAGCTTGGTGCTGCCGCCCGCACCGGCGGAAAGGATGGTCTGAACTTCTTCCATGATGTAGATGTTGTAATATCCCTCATGGCCCGGTTTGCACCAGCCCACGTTTTCCAGGTTCTGCAGGGTGTTCTTCTGGCGGTAGAGGTAATAGGGCCGGTAGCCCGCCTCGGCCAGCAGGTGACACTTTTCCAGCATGGCGGCCACGTCGGCGTAGTCGTTTTCCCGCTGGTCCTCGATGACGATCCGGGAGGCCCGCTTGAGGGTCAGGGTGTGCACGGTGATGTTCTCCGGATCGAGGGCAATGGCCTGCCGCAGACTGTGCTCAAAGCTCTCCACCGTGTCGCCGGGCAGACCGGCGATGAGGTCCATGTTGATGTCATCGTGGCCTGCCTTGCGGGCCTCGGCGTAGCAGTCCAGGATGTCCTGGGCCGAGTGCTTGCGGCCGATGCCGGCCAGTACCTCGTCCGAGAAGGTCTGGGGGTTGATGGAGATCCGGGTGGCCCCGTACTTCTTGATGACCGCCAGCTTTTCGGCGTCGGTGCAGTCCGGGCGGCCTGCCTCCACCGTATATTCTACGACTTTGGACAGGTCAAAATTCTGCCGCACGGTGCCCATGAGCTGCCGCAGCTGGTCGGCCGAAAGGCTGGTGGGGGTGCCGCCGCCGATGTAGATGCTGCACAGGGTCAGCCCGGCCTTGTCGGCCTGCCTGCGGATCTCTTCCACCTCGTTGCACAGGCAGTCCACATAGGGCTGCACCATCTTGCGGTCACGGTCGAGGTTGCAGCTCACGAAGCTGCAGTAGCTGCACCGGGACGGGCAGAACGGGATGCCGATGTACAGGCTGTAGGTCTTGGGCGCACTGCCCACCTTCAGGATCGGCTCCTGCAGGTCGGCGATGGCCTTGGCCATCTGGTATTTCTGCTCTGAGCAGTCGAAGCGCTCCAGGAAGAAGTGGTCGATGTCCGTTTCGCTCCATCCGGCGGCACGCTTGTCGTGGATGAGGCGCACCGGGCGCACGCCGGTCATCTTGCCCCAGGGCGGGCGGATACCGGTCCACTGCCGCAGCAGGTCATAGGTCAGGCTGGCCAGACTGAACTCCGGCGTCTCGCCGCCGGCCTCCGCCGGGGCGGGCAGCGGTGCGGTGCGCTCGGCGCATTTGCCGCCCTGCCGCACCATGGCCCACAGGCCGTCCGGCTTTTTCTCGGCCCACACGCAGTCCTCGCCTGCTTCGGGCGGGGTGAGGGTAAGGGGTGCCATAGGGTAGAACAGGCGGACCAGATGTTCCACCTCGTACCCGGAGGGCAGGCCCGTGATATAAATCTTCATGTCGTTCTCTCTTTTATTGAAAAATCCAACCCTCTCAGGCTCGCTGACGCTCGCCAGCTCTCCCGAAAGGGAGAGCTTTCAGTCAGCGTTTTCGCCTGATTCACAACACCTCTCCCATCGGGAGAGGTGGCACGGCGCACGCCGTGACGGAGAGGGTTCGTGTTACAGTTCTCCGCCGCGCTGGGCGCTGCGGATGAAGTAATTGTTGTCCAGTTCCTCCCCGAAGGTGGAAAACTCGCCGTGGCCGGGCAGCACCTGGGTCTCCCGCGGGATGGGCAGCTTTGCCAGCTTGCGCAGGCTCGCGTTCATGGCGTCGCTGCTGCCGCTCTCCAGGTCGGTGCGGCCGATGCTGCCTGCAAACAGAGTGTCGCCGCAGAAAAGATACTCTCCGCACAGCAGCACCACGCTGCCGGGGGTGTGGCCCGGCGTATGCCATGCCGTAAACTGCAGCTCATCCACTGTCACGGTCTGGCCTTCCGCATAGCCGTGGTCGGCCTCGGAAAGCGGGTACATCTTATCCCCGGCCAGATCGTCCGCTTCGCAGTAGAGCACGGCGTGGTACTTCCGGCGCAGGGCCTCGGCGCTGCCCACATGGTCAAAGTGGCCGTGGGTGCACAGCAGAGTGGTGAGCACGGCGTTGTGCTCCTGCAAAATCCGCTCGTAGTTCTGCACGTCCGCCGCCGGGTCAATGATGACCGCATGGCCGGCGTCCGAGATCAGCAAAAAGGTATTGGTGTAGTACGGCGGGGGTGCCGGGATGTGAAATGCCTGCATGGGATCACTCCTTCTTTTTCCACTCGTCGGTGTCAATGATGATGGTGCAGGGGCCTTCGTTCACCAGCGACACCTGCATGTCGGCCCCGAACTCGCCGTGCTGCACGTCTTTGAGGCCCTGTTTGTTCATCTCGGCCAAAAACAGCTCGTAGGCGTCCACCGAGAGGGGCGGTTTTGCGGCCTTGATAAAGCTGGGGCGGTAGCCTTTTTTCGTGTCGCCGTAGAGGGTGAACTGGCTCACCACCAGCGCCGAATACCCAAGGTCCCGCGCGCTGAGGTTCAGTTTGCCCTCCGCGTCCGGAAAAATGCGCAGGCCCGCGCACTTATCCGCCAGTTTGGGCACGATGTCCAGGCTGTCGGTGTCCTTCACCCCCAGCAGGATCATCAGCCCCGGCCCGATGGCCCGAGGCTCGCCGCCGTTTACCCGTACACTGGCCGACGAAACGGCCTGAATGACTGCTCGCATGGTCTTAGCTCCTTGTCACCTTGAGCACATCCTTCACCTTGGAAAGCCGCGCCACCACGCGGTTGAGGTGCTCGGTATTGTTGATGCCGATGGTCAGGCTGACCACGGCGCAGTTGTTTTCCACCTGACGGGCGTTCAGGGCGTAGATGGGCACCCGGATGTCCGCCAGAGCGGCCAGCACATCCTGCAGCAGCTCGTTGCGGTTCAGGGCGATAATTTCAAGGCCGGCCTTGTAGCTGTCCTTGACGCTGTCGGCCCAGTAGGCCTTGACCCAGCGGGGCGCGTTGGTGGGGTCCTTCATGCTGGAAATGGCGTTGGCACAGCTCTGCTTGTGGATGGACACGCCAAAGCCGCGGGTGATGAAGCCCACGATGGGGTCCCCGGGCAGGGGGCTGCAGCACTTGGCAAACTTGATGGGGGTGTTGTCAAAGCCCTCCACCACCACACCGTCGGTGGCGTGCACCTTGCTCAGGTCCACCTTGGGCAGGTCCTCCTCAGACCGCTCCTCTGTGGCCTTCAGCTTGGTCCACTCCTCCTTGAGTTTGGGCAGGCAGTTGGCAATGGTCATGCCGCCATAACCGATGGCGGCATACAGCTCCTCGGCGTTGTTCTGGCGCAGGCGGCGGCAGCAGCTGCCGATGAATTCATCCAGCTCGTCGTCGGGGATGAAGATCATCTCCCGGCGCAGCTCCCGGGCCAGCGTGTCGCGGCCCTCCTGGATATTCTCCTCCCGGCGCATCTTCTTGAACCAGTTGCGGATCTTGCTCTTGGCCTCGCTGGTGCGCACGATCTTGAGCCAGTCGCGGCTGGGGCCCTTGTCCGCCGGGCCGAGGATGACCTCGATGATCTCGCCGGTGGACACGATGTGGTCGATGGGCACCATGCGGTTGTTCACCTTGCAGCCCACCATGCGGTTGCCCACCGCCGAATGGATGGCGTAGGCAAAGTCGATGCAGGTGGCACCGGTGGGCAGGTTGATCACATCGCCCTTGGGGGTGAAGGCAAACACTTCCTCCGGCAGCAGGTCGCTCTTGAGGTCATGCAGCAGGTTGCCGGAATCCTCGCTGACGCGCTGGTTTTCCAGCAGCTGGCTCACCCAGGCCAGACGCTCGTCCAGCTTGTCGTGGCCGCCCAGGCCCTCCTTGTACTTCCAGTGGGCGGCAACGCCGTACTCGGCCTGCTCGTCCATGGCACGGGTGCGGATCTGCACCTCGAAGGGGATGCCCTCGTGGCCGATGACCGTGGTGTGCAGGCTCTGGTAGCCGTTGGGCTTGGGGGTGGAGATATAGTCCTTGAAGCGGTTGGGCAGCGGGTGGTACATATCGTGGATGAGGCCCAGGGTGCTGTAGCACTCGGCCAGCGTATCCAGAATGACACGGACGGCATAGATATCGTAGATCTCATCGAAGGACTTGTTCTGCATGATGGTCTTGCGGTAGATGCCGTAGATGCTCTTGACCCGGCGCTTGATGGTGGCACCCTCGATGCCGCTCTCGATCAGGCGGCGCTCAATGACGCCGGACACCTTGGCCAGGAACTCCTCCCCGGCCCGCTCGCTCAGCATCTTGCTGATCTCGCTATAGCCCACCGGGTCGAGGTAATGCAGGCTGCGGTCCTCCAGCTCTTCCTTCACGTTCAGGATGCCCAGCCGGTTGGCGATGGGGGCATACACCTCCATGGTCTCGCGAGCCTTGTCGCGGCGCTTCTGCTCCGGCCAGGCGTCACCGGTGCGCATATTATGCAGCCGGTCGCACAGCTTGATGATCATCACGCGCACGTCGCGGCTCATGGCCAGCAGCATCTTACGCAGGTTCTCGGCCTGCAGCTCCTCGATGTTGGAGAACTGGATCTTGGTCAGCTTGGTGACGCCGTCCACCATCTGGGCCACCTCGGAGCCGAACTGTGCGGTCAGGTCGTCCAGGGTGGTGGGGGTATCCTCCACCACATCGTGCAGCAGAGCGGCAGCGATGCTCTCGGAGTCCATGCCCAGATCCAGCACCAGCCGGGCCACGGCCAGCGGGTGGCAGATATAGGGTTCGCCGCTGCGGCGGCACACGCCCTTGTGGGCGTCATTGGCAAGGTTATAGGCCTTTTCGATCATGTCCGTATCGTAGGCCCTGCCGCTGGCCTTGATGGCCTCACAGAGTTTGTCCCAGGTCACGATCTCCGGGCGCACCTCGGAGGGCAGAGTACCCTCCGGAGCATCTGCCGGCTGTGCTGTAGCGGCCACGGTGGCCGTCTCCTGCACCGGCTGGTGCAGGTGGGTCTTGGCCGAATACGAGTCCTCCTCCCGCACCGGGGCGGGGGCAGGCAGTTTCTTTCCCTCAGGCATTTACATTCCCTCCAAACATTTCAGGATCGGGGCGTCGGCAAGGTTCTTCTTTCCGGCCGTGGGCACCAGCTCCCACACTTTGGCCCCGCCCTTTTCTGCGGCAGCGATCAGCCCCACCTGTTCCAGTGCCGTGACCGCCACCAGCGTTTTGCCGGTATTTTCTTCTCCCAGCTTCGCGCACAGGGGCTGCAGATCCTCCGCGTGCCAGCGGCGGGCCTGCAGCTCCCGGTATACCGCGATGATGTCGCTGCGGGCCGGGGTGATGAGATTTTTCTGTTCTGTGGTGAGCGGGGTGCCGCGGCGCAGTGCCTGCACCAGCGCTGCCTGCTGCGGCATGGCACTACCAAGACCCGCCGGGTGCAGGTCGATGATGCGGCCCGAAAGCTGCGCGCCACGGGGCGCATCGTAGACCGAAAGATTCAGGGCAGTGTCTACCACGTCGCCCGTGGCATAGGGCAGCTGCTCCGGCCGCATGCCGAACCACACGGCGTACAGGCTGGCATTGCCCTGCCGCAGACGCAGGCGGCTGTGTTTGCCGTCTGACACCGGGTATACCCCGTCCAGCACGGCATTCTGCAGCAGGAACACCGGGGTGGGGTTCTCAGCCCCGAAGGGGGCCAGCTGATCCAGACGGCGCACGGCGTCCACCGTGACCCGGTCCAGATGGATGGACAGATCGCAGGTCAGCGGCGGGATCTGCAGCACGGGGCACTCCCTTGCCGCCCACTCGTTCAGGCGGCGGCGCAGGGCTTCCAGATTTTCTTCCCGCACCGAGAGGCCCGCCGCCATGGCGTGGCCGCCGTAGCGGATGAGCAGGTCGGCGCAGGCCCCGATGCAGGCGTGCAGGTTGAAACCCTGCACGCTGCGGCCGCTGCCCTTGCACTCGCCGTGCTCGTCCACCGTGACCACGATGACCGGGCGGCCGGTGCGCTCCACCAGCCGGGACGCCACGATGCCGATGACGCCGGGGTGCCAGTCCCGGCCCCACAGCAGGATCACACGATCCTCCAGCCGCTCCGGCTGCTGCTCCAGCAATTCCTCGGCGGCCTTGAAGATCTGCAGTTCGGTCTCCTGCCGTTTCGCGTTGATCTCGTTAAGTTTATGGGCCAGCTCCTCGGCGCGGTCCGGGTCCTCACACAGCACCAGCTGCAGGGCCGTTACCGCGCTGTCCATGCGGCCGGCCGCGTTGATGCGGGGCGCAATGGCGTAGCTGATATTCTCCGCTGTGACGGGTTTTCCGGCAAGGCCCACTTCTTCCAGCAAGGCTTCCATGCCGGGGCGGTCGGTCTGCTGCAGCTGCCGCAGGCCGGCCTTGACCAGGGTGCGGTTCTCTCCGGTCAGGGGCATCACGTCCGCCACGGTGCCCACAGCGGCCAGGTCGCCGCAGTAATCCAGCATTTCCTCCGGGGTGCAGTCGTCCAGCGCGGCGCACAGCTTAAAGGCCACGCCTGCGCCGCACAGCCCTTTGAAGGGGCTGGTATCGTCCTCCCGGCGGGGGTCCACCACGGCCACTGCCTTGGGCAGGGTCTCGGGCGGCAGATGGTGGTCGGTGATGATAAGGTCGATGCCCAGCTCTGCGGCAAAGTCGGCCTCGGCTACAGCGGAGATGCCGTTGTCCACCGTCACGATGAGCCGATAGCCCTTGTCATGGATGGACTGGATGGCGTTGCGCGACAGGCCGTAGCCATCGCCCTCGCGGCTGGGCAGCATGCACTTGACGGCGGCGCCCATGCCCTTGAGGTGCTGATACAGCAATGCCGTGGCAGTCACGCCGTCCACGTCGTAGTCGCCGAACACCACGATGGTCTCGCCATTGTCGATGGCCTGCCAGATGCGCTGGCAGGCTTTTTCCATATCGGTGAGCAGGGCGGGGTCGCTCAGCTCCTCTTCCCCGGCCAGCAGGGTGAGCGCGTCGGCCGGGTCGGTGATGCCGCGGGCCGCCAGGATGCCGGCCAGCAAGGCCGTCTCCTTCTGCTGGGCGGCCAGCGTGGCGGCATATTTCTGTTCGCTCCAGGGCTCCTCGTCCATGGCGCTGTATTCCAGTTCTTCGGTACGCTGCTCCGCGATGGCGTGGGTCAGCTCCCGGACGGCGGCGCGGTCCAGCGTTTTCAGGTCCCAGGCACGGTAGGTCATTGGAAATCCCTCCCGGTCAGGCCGTCGTTGGCCAGCATTCCCTGCAGGGCTGCGATCTCGCTGGAAACATCCAGCGCCACATCGCTCAGCAGATTATCGTAGAGGTTGTCATACGCCTGATTGAGCGTATGCAGGATGCCCGCGATGTCCCGGCGGATGCTCTCGGCATTATCGCCTTTCTGGCCCTGCACGTCGTTGTAGGTGTGCAGCAGCTTGAGGGTGGTGGGGATATAGTATTCCGCAAAGCGGCGGGCCTTGGGCAGGCTTTCGGGGTGGGCTTCCAGCCAGTCGCAGATGGCCTCAGTGGTCTTCTGCATGTGGGCCAGCTCCTCCACGCCCTGCGCGTCCTGCATGAGCTGCTTTTCCTGTTCCAGCACAGCGGCAAAGCGGCGGGCCGTTTCCAGATTGAGAGGCGTTTCCTCGCGCTGCTCCGGAGCCGGTTCCGGCTGCGGCTGTGCCTGGGGTGCAGCCGCCGTTTCCTGGGCGGCGCGGTAATCCTCCGCCGTCAGATAGAGTGTTTCCGTTTTTTCATCCAGCCATCCGTTCAGCCAGCCTTTGCGGATGTACTTTTGCAGCTTCTTCAGCATTTTTTTCCGGTTCTGGTGGACGAGGTCGGCCAGCATCCGAACCGAAAGGCCCTGGTGGTAGTCGGTGGTATCCGCAAGATCGGCGAACTGCCCCAGCTGCTTTCCAGCTTTCACCCAGGCGGAACCACAGGCCGTCATCCAGCCAAAGCCCGCCGTGGCAAGGCCCAACACGCCGCTGACGATGCCCAGCACGTTGTAGGCGGTGTTCATAACGTAGCCCGTGCCCGTCATCAGGATGCCGCCGTCCTCAGCAGTCGACACCACAACGTCGCCCAAAGCAGTCGGCGAAATAATGCCCAGCCCGATGAGGCAGCCCAGCGTCCCCAGCCCAAAGATCACCATGAAGGTGATGCCCACGGCCAGCAGGGCTGCACCGCCGTTCTGGCGCTTTTTGCCGTCTGCACGCAGCAGGTCTACGGGGGTCTGCTCCCCTTTCAGGCCAAAGATCTGTCTGGCCCACTGGGGCATCCCGCCCGCGTTCCGGGGCCCGGTTTTCTGTGCCTCCTGCTGGGCTTTGTAGTATTCGTTCCGGCTGTTCCGGAGGGCTTTTCCCGCTTCCGAGATGCCGAAGTTGGCCGCATGGACGGCTGCTTTTCCCACATCCCAGGCCCGGTCGCCGATTTCCATGCCCCGGCCCTCAAAGCCATGGGCAAAGGCGTCGGTCATGGTGTCGCCAAAGGCGCGCAGCTGGTCCTCCAGCTCCTGCTGCACCTGACGGCCCTCGTCCTTGATCCGGTTGTCGTTTTCACGATCGTTCATCAAAATCTTCTCACCCTTCTGCCGGTGCATACCGGCTGATGATGGCGCGGGCCACCCGCAGGCCATCCACGGCGGCGCTCATGATGCCGCCCGCATATCCCGCGCCCTCGCCGCAGGGGTAAAGCCCTGCCAGCTGGGTGCACTCGAAGTTCTCTTCCCGCTTCAGCCGCACCGGGCTGCTGGTGCGGGTCTCCAGGCCGGTGAGGATGGCATCCGGTGCGGTGTAGCCCGCGATCTTGTGCTCATAGGCACGCAGACCGGCCCGCAGGGTGTCGGCCAGCTCCGCAGGCAGCAGGCTGCCCAGGTCGGCTGCGATCACACCGCGGTCGTAGGTCGGTTCCACGCTGCCGATGTGCAGCTGCCCCTGCCCTTCCAGAAAGCTCCGGATGTTCTCGGCCGGGGCGGCGTAAGGCCCGGCCGCACGGCCTGCCGCGTAGGCCTTTGCTTCCAGCTCCCGTTGGAACGCGATGGCCTGCCGGGGGTCGTTTGCAAAGTCGGTGCCGTTCACGCTCACCACCACGGCGGCGTTTGCATTTTTGCCGCTGCGGGCATGGTAGCTCATGCCGTTGGTCACCACACGGCCTTCCTCACTGGCCGAGGCCACCACCTGCCCGCCGGGGCACATGCAGAAGGTATACACGCACCGCTCCCCCACATGCTGGGACAGCTGGTATTCGCCGCGGGGCAGGGCCGGGTGGCCTGCCGCCTCGTGATACAGGCTCTTTTCGATCTCGCTCTGCAGATGCTCTGCGCGGAAGCCCACGCTGAAGGGCTTGCACTCCAGCACAAGGCCGCTGTCCATGAGCATGGCAAAGGTATCGCGGGCCGAGTGGCCCACCGCAAACACCAGTGCTTCGCAGGCAAAGGAACCATCCGTTGTGAAAACTCCGGTAATGTGTCCGTTTTTCTGTTCCAGACCGGTGAGGGCCGTGTTGAAATGCACCTCACCGCCCAGGGATTCGATCTCTTTGCGGATGGAGGTGATGACCCCCCGCAGCAGGTCGGTGCCCACATGGGGCTTCTGCTTCCAGGCGATCTCCGCCGGGGCACCGTGCTGCAAAAACACTTCCGTGACAAGGCCGCACAGCTCGTCACCGATGCGGGTGGTCAGCTTGCCGTCCGAGAAGGTGCCTGCGCCGCCCTCACCGAACTGGATGTTCGCGTTGGGGTCCAGCTCACCGGTGGCGGAAAAGTGTTCCACCGCCTGCACCCGCTCGTCCAGCGCCGGGCCGCGCTCCAGCACGATGGGCCGGTAGCCCTGCCGGGCCAGCAGCAGCGCCGCAAACAAACCGGCAGGCCCCAGGCCGCACACCACCGGGCGGTGGGGCAGCTTCTGCGTGCCCCGTTGCACCCGGAAGTCAGTCCTGCTGTGCAGGGACACGTTGGACGATGCCCCGGCGAAGGCGGGTTCTTCGGCTTCGTTTTTCAGGGTGACAGCCACGGTGTACACCAGCTTGGGCTGGCCGCGGCGGGCGTCCACCGACAGCTTTGCCACGCCCAGATGCTGCACCTTTGCGCGGGGGATGCGTGCCTCCCGCAGGGCCTTTTCAAATGCCTGCGGTTCCCCGGCGGAGAGCGGCAGACGGATGTTGCGAACGAGAATCATAGTACAGTGTGTTCCTTTTTATCAGTTGCTTTCAATGCGGCACTGCAGCACATAGCTGCCCAGTGCAAAGATCTTGCCGTTGGAGGGCACATACAGGCGGCAGGCGATGTTCTGCTGGCCGGTGGCCACCGAGAAGTCCTCCGCGTCGATCTCCACGACCACCTGTTCCGGGGTCAGGGTCTCCAATGCAGCCTTCGGGCCGCAGAGGGTCACGTTCATCAGCCGTTCGGTCTCCACCGTGAGCTGATAGGTGGACGGCAGATTCACCACCTGCACGCAGCTGGAAGGCAGGTTCATGGTCTTGGTCTCCAGACCGGAGCAGTCAAAGCTGAGGGTGATGGTGGAAATGTTGTCCAGCAGGTAGATGTCGCTGGGCAGCTCAATGGGCAGCTCATAGACCTTGTTCAGTGTGAAGGTGGACAGGTCGATGGTGCCGATGGACAGGGTGGACAAAGCGTCGATCTTTTCCGCCGGGCCGGCCACCTTGAGCTGCTTGCGGCTGAGCTCATACACCAGCACCGACTCGTCAAAGTCGCGGGGCGCGTTGATGAAGCTCACGTTCACCGGCAGGGTGGCCATCTTGTACACCTGCAAGGTCACGTCCACGCTGCTTTCTTCCAGCTCGGTGTACTCAAAGTTCACTTCCGTGCCGCCGGAGGTGTAGAACCGCAGCGGCGTTGCCAAGGTGACCGAGCTGTCCAGCTCGCCGGAGTAGGTCACCTCGGCGGTGCAGGTGGTCACCTTGTCCAGCTCACTGCTGGGGCCGGACAGAGTGACCATGTCCTTGGACACCTCGGTGCTGTAGAGGATATACCCGTCCGAGATGGTCAGGTAATTGGTGGTCACGGTGACGGGAAGGGTCTTTTCCTCCACCACATCGAACATCACGTCCACCATGTTGTCGGAGCCGTCGATGGTCACGGTGACGCCATTGAGCATGCCGTTGGCCCCCCGCACCAGCAGGCGCAGGGTCTTTTGGCCGCTGTCCCGCACGCTGGACCAGTCCGGGTAGACCACAAAATCGGAGGCCGTCAAGCTGCCGATGGTGTAGCCGTCGCCGGAGATCTTCAGGTTCACCGTCTTGTCCTCGGCGCTGACGATGCTCAGTCCGCGGGAGGTATAAACGGAGGAATCGTAGGTATAGTCCACCGGCACATTGTAGATGGTGTTGGTGGTGCCGGGCTGCACGATGATGGTCACGATCATCCAGGCCACAATGGCACCCAGAATGGACAGTGCCAGCCGGATGCGGCGGTCGTCCAGAATGCTCCGGCTGTGGCTGCCCACCGCAGGCTTTGTGCCGTTCGACTTGTTCGGTTTGCTGTTCATTGCTGCTCGTCCTCCCCTTTCTGGCTGACCCACTTCATCAGGCTCTTTGCGCGGTCCTTCCAGGTGTCGGCCGTGCTCTTTTCCACCACCGGCTCCTTGGGGATCATCTCGTCGATCAGGCGGGTGTACAGGGTCTGGCGGTCAAAATGACGGATCAGCACGCCATTTTTTGCCATGGAGATGATGCCCGTCTCCTCGCTGACCACGATGGCGATGGCGTCCGAGTTTTCGGCAATGCCCAGGCAGGCGCGGTGACGGGTGCCCATGTCCTTGCCCAGATCCAGATTATTGGAAAGCGGCAGCACGCAGCCTGCGGCCTTGATGCGGCCGTTCTCGATGATGGCGGCACCGTCGTGCAGGGGGGTGCCCTCGTAGAAGATGGTGCCCAGCACCTCCAGATTCACCGCGCTGTTCACCGGGGTGCCGGTGCGCACGATCTCAGACAGGTTGGTGTGGCGTTCCAGCACGATGAGTGCACCGGTCTTGGTCTCCGAAAAGCGCTCTGCCGCGTCGCAGATGGCAATGATGGCGCTGCGCCAGGCCCCTTTCAGGCTGGGGTCGTTGTAGCGGCCTTTCACGTTGAACAGCTTTGCGGCCCACTGGTCGGTCTGGCCCATGCGCTCCAGAGCACGGCGGATCTCCGGCTGGAACAGCACCACCAGGGTAAGCAGGCCCACCTGCAGCAGCGAGTTGAGCAGCCAGGTGACCGTGCGCATGTTCAGCGTTTCGGCCACCAGATAAACCGCCATGACCAGCAGCGCGCCCTTGAACAGCTGCCCGGCGCGGGTGCGGTTGACGATGCCCAGCAGCTGGTAGATCAGGAACGCAATGATGATGATATCCAGCAGGTCAACGAGCTTGAAGGTCTGAAAATTGGCAATGATCGCATTCAGTGTCATGGACGCACACTCCTGTTACCGTGTTTCGATCAGGGCGACGGCGTGGGCGGCAATGCCCAGTCCCTCGCCGGTAAAGCCCAGATGCTCTTCCGTGGTAGCCTTGACGCTCACGGCGTCCACCGGCAGGCCGAAGGCCGCCGCCAGATTGGCCCGCATGGCCGGGATGTGGGGGGCCAGCTTGGGCCGCTGGCAGAGGATGGTGGCGTCGATGTTTTCCACCCGGCAACCGTGCTCCGACAGGATACGGGCCACATGGCGGGCCAGCTCCAAACTGTCGGCCCCGGCATAGGCGGGGTCATTGTCCGGGAAATGCTGGCCGATATCCCCCAGCGCCGCCGCACCCAGCACGGCGTCCATCACCGCGTGGACCAGCACATCGGCGTCCGAGTGGCCCAGCAGGCCCTTTTCAAAGGGGATCTCCACGCCGCCCAGGATCAGCTTGCGGCCTTCCACCAGGCGGTGCACGTCATAACCATGTCCAATGCGCATTCTCGTTTCCTCTTTCTGTACCGGGCGGGGCAGGTCCTCCCGCGTGGTGATCTTCAGGTTGGCGTAGTCACCCTGGGTGAGCTGCACCGAGCGGCCAGTGAGCTCGAACAGGCTGCAGTCATCGGTGACCAGCCGGGCTTTTTCGGCGTCCAGTTCCTGCAGGGCGGTCAGATACTGCGCCCGGTCAAAGCACTGGGGCGTCTGCACCGCATACAGGGTACTGCGGTCCGGGGTGCTGCGCACAAGGCAGGCTTCCGGCACCGTTTTGCCGTCGCCGGGCACAGCCTGCTTGATGGTGTCCTTGACCGGCACTGCCGGGGCGGCGGCTCCGCAGCGGGCAGCGGCTTCCAGCACCGCCGCGATGACGGCCGGGCTCACAAAGGGCCGGGCTGCGTCGTGCACAGCCACCAGCTCCCCGTGGGCTGCCAGCACGCCATTCTTGGCGCTCTCGGCGCGGGTGGCACCACCGGCCACGATCTGCACCGGCTTGGTGCAGCCGACGGCCTGCTGCTCCACGAAAGCACGGTTTTTGCCCGCCACCAGCACGATCTCGCCGATCTGCGGGCACTGGTCAAAAGCGCGGATGCTGCGGTGCAGCACCGTTTCGCCGCCCAGGTCAAAGCTGAGCTTGTCGAACCCCATCCGGGTGGAAGAACCTGCCGCCACCAGCACGGCCGAAATCGTTTTTTGCAATCTGCACACCTGCCCCTGCTGCCGCCGCGCCGGTGTTTCCGGCTGCGGCTGGCTATAATAAGTCATCTTTTATTATAGCGTATCGGCCCGCAAACTGCAACCGGTTCCGCCCAGCAAAAAAGCCCTTTTGCACCGCCGGGCAGGCGGGTGCAAAAGGGCTTTGGAACCTTATTTCAGTGCGGTTTATGCCAGGATGGGCTCAATGGCAGCAGCCAGGGCATCCTTCTGGGCCTGGGCCTCGGCCAGATCCTTGCCCAGGGTGGTGAAGTAGGTCTTGATCTTCGGCTCGGTGCCGGAGGGACGGACCACCACAGTCGCACCGTTCTCCAGTGCGTAGATCAGCACGTTGGCAGCCGGCAGGCCGGTCTCCTCGGGCTTCTTGTAGTCGGTGACCTTGACCACCTTGTGGCCGGCCAGCTCGGTGGGCGGGTTGTCGCGCAGCTTCTGCATGATGGAAGCCATCTTCTCCATGCCGGTCAGGCCGGGGAACTCGAAGCTGTCCACCTTGTTCAGGTAGCGGCCGTACTCCTTGTAGATCTCTTCCAGACGCTGCTTGATGGAGGAACCGATGCTGCGGTAGTAGGCAGCCATCTCGCAGATCAGCATGGAGCCGATGACGGCGTCCTTATCGCGGACATAGGGGCCTGCCAGATAGCCGTAGCTCTCCTCGAAGCCGAAGATGAAGCGGTCCACTTCACCGGCAGCTTCCAGATTGGCGATCTGGTCGCCGATCCACTTGAAGCCGGTCAGCACGCTGCGCATCTCCACGCCGTAGTGGGCGGCAATGGCATCGGCCAGCGGGGTGGACACGATGGACTTGACGGCCACAGGGTTCTTGGGCATGGTGCCCTTCTCGATGCGGCCTGCGCAGATGTAATCCAGCAGCAGAGCGCCCATCTCATTGCCGGACACCAGCTCATAGCTGCCATCCGGGCACTTCATGGCGATGCCCACGCGGTCGGCGTCGGGGTCGGTGGCCAGCATCAGGTCGGCACCGGTCTTGGTGGCCAGATCCAGGCCCAGCTTCAGGGCGTCGAAGATCTCAGGGTTGGGGTAGGAGCAGGTGGTGAAGTAGCCGTTGGGGTACTCCTGCTCGGGCACGATGGTGATATCGGTGATGCCCATGTCGTTCAGCACATGGGTGACCGGCACCAGACCGGAACCGTTCAGGGGGCTGTACACCAGCTTCAGGCCGGCGGTCTTGCACAGGCCGGGGCGCACCTGACGGGCCTCGATGGCGTCGTACAGGGCCTTCTTGCAGTCATCGCCCACAAAACGGATCAGGCCGTTTTCCACGCCCTCGGCAAAGGAGATGTACTTGGCACCGGTGAGCACATCGGTCTTCTGGATCTCGTCGTACACGATGGCGGCGGCGTCATCGGTCATCTGGCAGCCGTCCGGGCCGTAGGCCTTGTAGCCGTTGTACTTGGCCGGATTGTGGGAAGCGGTGACCATGATGCCTGCATTGCACTGATAGTAGCGGGTAGCAAAGCTCAGGGCCGGCACCGGCATCAGGGCATCATAGATGCGCACCTTGATGCCATTGGCTGCCAGAACACCGGCAGCCGTCTTGGCAAAAACGTCGCTCTTGAGGCGGCTGTCGTAGCTGATGGCGACGGTCTGGCTGCCGCCCTGGGTCTTGACCCAGTTGGCCAGGCCCTGGGTAGCCTGACGCACAACGTAGATGTTCATGCGGTTGGTACCCGCGCCCAGGACGCCGCGCAGGCCTGCGGTGCCAAACTTCAGGGCCACAGCAAAGCGATCCTTGATCTCGTCGTCATTCCCCTCGACCTTTACCAGTTCCGGCTTCAGATCTGCGTCATCCAGGTCTGCTGCCAGCCAGCGCTTATATTCATCCAGATACATGTTGCACACCTTACCTTTGTTATTTTTTCCCAAAAAAGGAGACAGTTTATTCAAACCTAATTATACTATAAACGCTTGTGTCCATCATGTCAATTGCATATTCTGCCACAATCTTACCGGCACAAAATCAGCAAATGCCACAAAAACAGCCGCTCTCCGGGTGGATGTCGGCGGGCTGCTGTGCTTCCGGCAGCAGCCGGTAGGGCTGGTGCACGTCCTCCAGCACCTCCAGCCACTGTTCCGGGCCGATGCTGTTCTCGCACAGATAGCGCAAAAGCTGCATCATCCGGACAAAACTGCCCTGCGGAGCCAGCACCGCACTGCACTGTACCCGGCCCGCCTGCTCCCACCGCAGCTGGGCCAGCACGCCCCCGGGCACGGTCTGGGCGCAGTACACCACCGTGTGGGCCCGCTGCAGCCCCTCCAGCTCTGAATAAGTACGGATGTACCGGCAGTATTCCTTTCCTGTCATCGTTTGTCGCTCTCCTTTCCGCTGCATTGACATCTTTCCTGCCCTTTACTATAATGAAATCGACCGGGAGATGCTGTCGAAGGCTGACGGTTCCTCCCAAATTTTTCCACCCAATTTTCGACCGTTTTCGCGCAGAAAATGCAAGCGAGGTGCACCCATGTATTCGGTAACAAAGAGCTTTGGCCTGAACGGCCTGCGCGGCTTTGCCGTGGCCGTGGAGGCCGACGTTTCGGGCGGGCTGCCCGCCTTTTCCATCGTAGGCCTGCCGGATTCCGCCGTGCGGGAAAGTGCGGACCGCGTGCGTGCCGCCATCAAGAACCTGGGCTTCAAGTTCCCGGACCGGCGCATCACGGTCAACCTGGCCCCCGCCGATGTGCGCAAGACCGGCCCGGTGTACGATTTGCCCCTGCTGCTGGCCGTGCTCACGGCCAGCGGCCAGCTGGAGGATGTGCCGGAGGACGCCGCCTTTCTGGGTGAACTGGCGCTGGACGGCACCCTGCGCCCGGTATCCGGCGTGCTGCCCATGGCGCTGGCCGCCGCCGAAAACGGCATCCGCGCCCTGTATGTGCCCGCCGAAAACGCCGCCGAGGCTGCCGAGGCCTGTGCCGACAGCATGGACGTCTACCCGGCCCACACCGCCCGGGAGGTGGTGGACGCCCTGCGCGGCATCCGACCGCTGACCGCTGCGGCAGCCGTTCCCTTTGACCCCGCCGAGGCCTGGGCACAGGTGCCGGATTTTGCCGACGTGATGGGGCAGGCACTGGCCCGCCGGGCCATGGTCATCGCTGCGGCCGGGGGTCACAACGTGCTGCTGATGGGTGCACCGGGCACCGGCAAATCCATGCTGGCCAAGCGCCTGCCGGGCATCCTGCCGCCTCTCACCCGGGAGGAAGCCGTGGAGACCACCAAGATCTATTCCATCGCCGGGCAGCTGCCCCAGGGCCGGGGCCTGATCACGGCACGGCCTTTCCGCAGCCCGCACCACTCGGCCAGTGCCGTCTCGCTGGCGGGCGGCGGCGCACAGTTCCGCCCCGGCGAGTGCAGTCTGGCCAACTGCGGCGTGCTGTTCCTGGACGAACTGCCGGAGTTCTCCCGCGAGAGCCTGGAGGTGCTGCGCCAGCCGCTGGAGGACGGCCAGATCACCGTGAGCCGCGCCGCGGGCAGCGCCACCTACCCCAGCCATTTCCAGCTGGTGGCCGCCATGAACCCCTGCAAATGCGGCTACTACGGCCACCCCACCCGGCAGTGCACCTGCTCGCCCAGCGCGGTGCGGCAGTACCGCAGCCGGGTGTCCGGCCCGCTGCTGGACCGCATCGACCTGTGCGTGGAGATGGACCCCATCGCCTTTGACGAGCTGCACACCGCCGCCCCCGCCGAGAGCAGTGCCGACCTGCGCAAACAGGTGCTGGCGGCGCGGGCCATCCAGGCAAAACGCTATGCGGCCCCCGGCTACGAGGGGGTGCACTGCAACGCCCAGCTCAACGCCGGGCAGGTGCGGCGCATCTGCCGCATGACCCCCGGTGCGGAACGGCTGCTCCGCGCCTCCTACGATGCACTGGGGCTTTCGGCCCGCGCCCACGACCGCATTTTGCGGGTGGCCCGCACGGTGGCCGACCTGGCCGGCAAGAGCCTGTTGGACGAGGACTCCCTGCTGGAAGCCCTGCAGTACCGCGCGCAGGAAAAAGTGGAGCTGTGAGCCTTTTTCCACCTACAAAAACACCGACCCCTCTCCCCGGCAGCGCTGTGCTGCCAAAGGAGAAGGGCCGGTTTATTTTTGCTTGTTTTACGCCGGTGTCAGTGCGCTTTTGTTGTGCTATTGTTGCATTTCTGGTTTTCCAGCTGTTCCATCCGCTCGATGAACGCCAACGCGTACCGGGGCAGATAGTTCCCGGCCCGCCAGGCTGCCACCGACTCCAGCGGGAGGGTGCAGTCCCGGAGCGGAAACGCGTTGAACGGCACCGCGTTGTTCAGGTGTTCCAGCAGCTCGCCGCTCAGGAAGCCAATGCCGTACCCGTTGGCGGCCAGCGCCGCGGCCGCCCGGATGTTGCTGCTTTCCAGAATTTCGGCCGGATGCAGGCGGCGGCTCCGCAGCTCCTGCAAAATATACTGGCCCTGCCGCTGGGTCTGGTTCTGCAGCAGCAGGGTCTGCCCCTCCAGCCACTCCCAGGCAAAGCTGCCCTCCCGGGCGGCAGCCTGCTCCAGCGGGTGTCCCTTGCCGAACACGGCGTACATCCGGTCCCGGCGCAGCACCCGGTAGCTAAGGCCGGGATGCCGGGCAAAGCTCATATAAAAGGCCAGGTCGATCTCGCCTTCCAGCAGTTTGCGGTCCAGCTCGGCGCTGGGTGCTTCCTCAATGCGGAACTGCACCTGCGGGAACTGCGCGCGGAACACCGGAAGCACCTCCGGCAGCGAAAAACTGCACCGGAACGGCGGCATGCCCACATGCAGCACACCGGTGTCTGCCCGGAGCAGGTCGGTCAGCTCCGCGTCCATCTCCCGCTTCTGGCTGAGCAGCCGCTCGGCGTGGGCCAGATACCGCTGGCCCGCATAGGTCAGCTCCAGCCGCCGCCCCGCCCGCTGGAACAGCACAAGGCCGGTGTCCCCTTCCAGTTTTTGCAGAAACTTGGAAAGGGTGGGCTGGCTGACGTAGAGCTGCTGGGCCGCGCGGGTGATGTTGCCGCACCGGGCAATGGCCGCAAAATATTCCAGATCTTTGAAGTCCATGCAGATTCCTCCCTGCTGCGTGTATTTGCCGGTTCCAGTGTACCACAAACCATGCACGCAGGCTATTCTTTTTATGAGAAAAATGAATTTCAGGAATTGTGAAAGTTGTGTTATAATCTCGCTCGTGAAATCCATCACAAATCGACCGCCCCACCCAACACGAAGATCTCTGAGGAGGAAAACCATGAAGAAAAACGGGATCCTGCACCGCATCAGCACCACTGTGCTGGCCGGTGCCATGCTGCTGTCGCTGGCGTCCTGCGGCGCTTCCAGCAGCCAGACCGCCAGTTCCGCCGCCGGGAAAGTCACCGGCACCGGTTCGGCTAAAGGCATTGAAGGCGACGTCGTCGTGGAAGTGACCGCCGACGCCGACACCATTTATTCCATCGTTGTCACCGAGCAGAACGAGACCCAGGGTATCGGCTCTGTGGCCTGCGAACAGCTGCCGGATGCCATGGTGGCTGCCAACAGCTACAACGTGGACGGCATTGCCGGTGCCACCGTGACCAGCGACGCCCTCAAGGAGGCCGTGAAGGCCGCTCTGGAGAACGCCGGACTGGATGCTTCCGCCTTTGCCGTGGCCAAGGCTGCGGACACCACCGTGGAAAAGACCGCCGAGACGCTGGACTGTGACGTCGTGGTGGTGGGTGCCGGCGGTGCCGGTCTGACCGCCGCCGCACAGGCCGCCGAGAACGGTGCCAAGGTCATCGTGGTGGAAAAGATGCCCATCGTGGGCGGCAACAGCCTGAAGGCCACCGGCGGCATGAACGCAGCCGACACCCAGTATCAGGCCGACCTGGGCATCACCGACAGCGGGGTGCAGGAGTTCATTGAGGACACCATCAACGGCGGCCACGGCATCAACGACCGCAGCCTGGTGACCGTGATGGCCGAGCAGAGCTCCGACGCCATCGACTGGCTGACCTCCATCGGTGCCCCGCTGCCCAAGGTGGCAGCCACCGGCGGCACCACCCACAAGTATCTGCATGAGCCCGAGGACGGCAGCGCCGTGGGCAGCTATCTGGTGGAAAAGCTGAACGCTCAGGCCGAAAAACTGGGCGTGCAGATCCTGCTGAACACCAAGGCCACCGAGATCCTGACCAACGACGGCGCTGCCTGCGGCATCAAGGCCGAGAGCACCGAGCATGACTACACCATCAACGCCAAGAGCGTGATCATTGCCGCCGGCGGCTTTGGTGCCAACTTTGAGCTGATGGCCAGCTTCAACCCGGCCCTGGCCAACGCCGTGACCACCAACCACGCCGGTGCCACCGGCGACGGCATCCTGATGGCCGAGGCCATTGGTGCCGACACCGTGGACATGAACCAGATCCAGCTGCACCCCACCGTGTATCAGGAGACCGGCATGCTGGTGTCCGAGAGCGTGCGCAGCATGGGCGGCATCCTGGTCAACGCCGAGGGCAAGCGCTTCTGCAACGACATGTCCACCCGTGACGCGGTTTCCAACGCCGAGCTGGAGCAGCCGGGTGCTTACGCCTACATCATCTTTGACCAGCGCATCGTGGACGACCTGAAGTCCTGCCAGAAGTACATCAGCAACGGCCTGACCGTCTCTTCCGACAGCTATGAGGGTCTGGCCAAGGAGATGGGCCTGACCGGCGACGCTGCCGCCAACTTTGTGGAGACCATGAACACCTGGAACGCCTCTGTGGCAGCCGGTGAGGACGCCGAGTTCGGCCGCAACAACGGCATGGACGGCGACCTGTCCACCGCTCCCTACTACGCCATCAAGATCGCACCGGGCATCCACCACACCATGGGCGGCCTGAAGATCAACACCGATGCACAGGTGCTGGACACCGACGGCAGCATCATCCCCGGCTTGTATGCAGCCGGTGAGACCACCGGCGGTGTGCACGGCGGCAACCGCATCGGCGGCAATGCCGTGTGCGACTTCGTGGTGTTCGGCCGCATCGCCGGCAGCAACGCTTCCGCCTACGCTGCCGAGTAACCTCACTCTGCTCTCTTCTTCTTTCTTCTTTTTTGGATAAGCACAGCGCCCTCCTGCACCGGAACCACTCCGGAAGCAGGCGGGCGCTGTGTTGTTCAGGTTTCGCTCAAGGTCAGTTCGTGGTAGGTCCGGCCGTCCATGGTTTTCCACCGGAAGCAGCCGTTTTCCAACGTCATATAGCTGTGGGCGCTGCCCTCCTTCGGCAGGCTCACCGAGCCGGGGTTCAGGTAGAGGCTGCCCTGCCCGAAGGGCTCCCATGCCGGGATGTGGGTGTGCCCGTGCAGCAGGATGTCGCCGGGGGCCAGCGGCGGCGGGGTCTTGGTGTTGTAGACATGGCCGTGGGTGGCGTACACCAGCCGTCTGCCCACCGGCAGCACGGCATAGTCTGCCAGCACCGGGAATTCCAGCACCATCTGGTCCACCTCGGCGTCACAGTTGCCGCGCACGCAGAGCAGGCGGTCCTTCATACCGTTGAGCAAAGGCATGACCTGCTTGGGCGCATAGCCCTCCGGCAGGTCGTTGCGGGGGCCGTGGTAGAGCAGATCTCCCAACAGCAGCAGCCGGTCGGCCTGTTCCCGTTCAAACGCCTGCTGCATCTGGCTGGCATAGAAATACGACCCGTGCAGGTCGGACGCGATCATCCATTTCATGCGGGTTTCTCCTTTTTATAAAAGCTACAATTTTATTGTAGCCCCTGCACAAAAAATGGTCAAGCCTATAAAAGTCATACTTTTGTACCAAGTCTCCTTGACAATGCCCCGGGGATGTGGTATTCTTCAGTCAATAAAAACCGTGTGGATTTTTACAGCACTATGCTACTTTTCGCCACACAATGACTTCAAAAAAGCCATTGTGTGGCTTTTTTGCGGTCTTTTTCCATTTTCGATCTGTCAGGAGCGAGAAATCAATGAACGATACCTTTATGAAAGAACGCCCTGTGCTGCCGCTGCTGTTGTCCATGGCGCTGCCCAACGTGATCTCCATGCTGGTCAACTCCCTGTACAACATCGTGGACAGCCTGTTTGTGGCGCAGATCAGCGAGGACGCCATGACCGCCCTCTCGCTGGTATACCCCATCCAGAACTTTGCCAACGCCATCGCCATCGGCTTTGGTATCGGCATCAACGCCATGATCGCCCTATACCTGGGTGCAGGCGACCGCAAAAAGGCCGAGATCGCCGCCACCCACGGCATGGTGCTCAGCCTGCTGCACGGCGTGGTCATCACGGTGGTGAGCATTGCCGTCATGCCGGGCTTTTTGCGCCGGTTCACCACCGACGAAAGCCTTGTGGCCTCCGGCATCACCTACTCCACCATCGTGTTCCTGTTTGCCACCATCAACATGGCCGCGCTGGCCTTTGAAAAGATGTTCCAGGCTGTGGGCCGCATGAAGGTGACCATGGTGGCGCTGGTGTTCGGCTGCGTGTGCAACATCCTGCTGGACCCCGTCCTGATCTTCGGCCTGGGCCCGGTGCCCGCCATGGGCATTGCCGGTGCAGCGCTGGCCACCGGCATCGGCCAGCTGCTGAACCTGTGCGTGTACCTGTTCGTCTACCTGCGCACCGAACTGCCGGTGCGGCTGAGCCGCAGCGGCCTGCACCCGGACGTTGCACTGGACGGCAAGCTGTACGCCATCGGCGTGCCGGCCATCCTGAACCTGGCTCTGCCCTCCCTGCTGGTCACCTTCCTCAACAGCCTGCTTGCCGGGTTCTCCCAGAGCTATGTGGTCATTCTGGGCATTTACTACAAGCTGCAGACCTTTTTGTACCTGCCCGCCAACGGCATCGTGCAGGGCATGCGCCCGCTCATCGGCTACAACTACGGTGCCAGGGAGCACGCCCGCGTGAAGAAGCTGTACGAGCTCACCCTGTTCATGAGCATCGCCATCATGGCGCTGGGCACGGTCATCTGCCTGCTGGCCTCCGGGCAGCTCATCGGGCTGTTCACCTCCAACCCCGATACCATCGCCGCCGGTGCCAAGGCCCTGCGCATCATCTGCATCGGCTTTGTGGTGTCGGCAGTGTCCACCACCTCGTCCGGCGCACTGGAGGGCCTTGGCAAGGGCGTGCCGTCGCTGGTGATCTCGCTTTGCCGCTATGTGGTGTTCATCATGCCGCTGGCCGCAGTGCTGTGCGGCCGCCTTGGCCCGGACGGTGTGTGGCACGCCTTCTGGATCACCGAGGTGCTCACCGCACTGGTGGCCTACCCGGTGTACCACCGCGCGGCGGCCCGGCACTGAACCTTTCCGGCCCCTTTTGCAGCAGGCTGCCCGACCCCGGCGGCCTGCTTTTTTGTTGCATTCCCGTCGCCCTGCGGGGCGCATAAATGCAGGGATTTCATTTGACAGCTGCGCAGAAATACGGTAGAATAGTTTTTATATTGCGCTGACAAAATGTGTCAGAACGCAAGACTTTACAGAGGATGTGGGACGAATTATGATCGAGACGATCACGGCCGTCAATACGGCGGTCAACAATTTTATCTGGGGCGTGCCCGCCATGGTGTGCATCATTGGTGTGGGTTTGCTGCTGAGCGTACGCACCGGCTTTTTGCAGATCCGCAAATTCCCGTACACCATCAAAACCACCATCGGACGCATGTTCCGCAAAAAGGACGCTTCGGACGGTGCCATGACCCCCTTCCAGGCGGTGTGCACCGCACTGGCCGGCACCGTGGGCACCGGCAACATCGCCGGTGTGGCAGGCGCCATTGCCATCGGCGGCCCGGGTGCCGTGTTCTGGATGTGGTGCTCCGCGCTGCTGGGCATGTGCACCAAGTTTGCCGAGGTAACCCTGGCCGTGCATTTCCGTGAGCGCAGTGAGACCGGCGAGTGGGTGGGCGGCCCCATGTATTACATCAAGAACGGTCTGGGCAAGCGCTGGCAGTTCCTGGCATTTCTGTACTCGCTGTTCGGCGTGCTGACCGTGTTCGGCACCGGCAATGCCACCCAGGTCAACACCATCGTGGCCGCTGTGGACACCGCCCTGCTGGAATACGGTGTGGTGGGCAGCGGTTTCCTGAGCACGCTGAACCTCATCGTGGGCATCATCGTGGCCATGCTGGTGGCCATGGTGCTGCTGGGCGGCATCAAGCGCATCGGCAGCGTGAGCGAAAAGCTGGTGCCCTTCATGGCGCTGTTCTACATCGTGCTGGCTGTGGGCGTAGTAGGGCTCAACCTGCCCCGCCTGCCCTATGTGCTGGAGTCCATCGTGGCCGGTGCCTTCAACCCCGCTGCCTTCACCGGCGGCACCATCGGCAGCCTGTTCATCAGCATGCAGAAGGGCGTCTCCCGCGGCATCTTTTCCAATGAGGCCGGCCTTGGCACCGGCTCCATCGCCCATGCCTGCGCCGACACCAAAAAGCCGGTGAAGCAGGGCATGTTCGGCATCTTTGAGGTGTTTGCCGACACCATCATCATCTGCACCCTGACCGCCATGGTCATCCTGTGCAGCGGCACCCCCGTGAACTACGGCACCGCAGCCGGTGCGGAGCTGACCATCTCCGGCTTTACCACCACCTACGGCGGCTGGGCTTCCATCTTTACCGCCGTGGCGCTTTGCTGCTTTGCCTTTTCCACCATCATCGGCTGGGGCCTGTACGGCTCCCGCTTCCTGGTGTTCCTCTGCCACAGCGACAAGGTGGCAAAGCCCTTCTTTGTGGTGTACTCCTTCGTGTCCATTCTGGGCGCGACCGTGGACCTGGGCCTGCTGTGGAGCATCGCCGACACCTTCAACGGCCTGATGAGCATCCCCAACCTCATCGCATTGCTGCTGCTCTCCGGCACCGTGGTCAAGCTGACCAAGGAGTTCTTTGCCTCCGAGGGCTGAGCACCTGTTTTTCCCGATACGCAAAAGGACTGCTGCACTGAAAATTGTGCAGCAGTCCTTTTTTCGTGCGCGGCTCCGGAAAATTTTACTTTCCGGGTGTTTTTCTGCAATTTTTATTGCCGCCCGTCCGTATTTAAGGCAAACAGACCGAATTTCGTTGGCAGAATGGAGGGCCCTCTATGGCGATTTTTGAAAAGACCATCCGTAATCAGAAATTCAACACGCTTCTCCGCAAATTGGAACAGGAGATCCCGGACAGCAGCTGGTCTGCCGACCTGGAAGCGGGCAGCGATTTCAAGGAGGGCGAAGCACGGTGCAGTGTCCGCGTGTTTGAGCGGTACAGCATGGTCGGCGGCAACCGCCTGAGTCTGACGCTGACCATGTTTCAGAACGGTGACAGCCCCATCCGGCTGTCCGCCATCACCGCAGGCGGCAGTCAGGCGGTGTTCTTCAAGGTGAACACCCTCGGAGAAGAAGCTTTTTTGGACGATGTAAAGGACCTGCTGGAAGAAATTTTGGAGGAGTGAAATGTTTTACGCTGGATTTGATATGCTGTTCAGCATTCTGTTTCCCATCCTGTTCCTTGTGGTTTTGGGCATGATCCTATACACCATCATCGGAAATATCAGCACATGGAACAAAAACAACCATTCGCCGCGGCTGACCGTTCCGGCAACGGTGGTGGCAAAGCGCACGGAAGTTTCGCGCCACCATACAGACAATACGATGATGCATACGTTCACGACCTATTATGTAACCTTTCAGGTGGAAAGCGGCGACCGCATGGAACTCGAAGTAGATGGTTCGGACTACGGAATGCTTGTGGAGGGCGACATTGGAAAACTGATGTTCCAGGGCACCCGCTATCTCGGCTTTGAGCGTCGATAAGGCCAGGCGGACTGCATTGTCAGCGTCCGCAGATGCAAAAAGAAAAGCACCGTACTTCCAACGAAGTACAGTGCTTTTGGGGTGGAGAATAGCGGGATCGAACCGCTGACCTCTTGCATGCCATGCAAGCGCTCTCCCGAACGGTATCGAAACACATCCCCAGAAAATCGTGTGTGAATGGGTATCATTTGGCGTTAATACGATATGGGCGGCAAGCAGCGCATTATGACACTGTATTCAGAAAGCGATTTGGACCTTCCGTTCGGAAAAAACGGAAAATTTTCATTCCAACTTGGGTATACTCCTGTTGTGTCCGACATGAAGAAAACCGTTCGGAAAGCTGCCGCATCGTCTTTCCCCACATGGACGTTAGCTGTATAGGATATGGATGCTGCAACATTATATATGGTCAAATACGACAGAAGTCATTGATTTTCTTTGTTTATCTGTGATACCATTCGTTATTAGTCCAATTGCATTGCTCTCTTCTCCTATGGTGGAGACTACAGCTTTCCGAAAAACACAGCGAGGTGACCATTTTTGAAACGTCGAACTTTTCTTGTCTGCACCGCTGCACTTTTTTGCGGTGCGTTTTTGGCAGGGGGCTGCACTCAAAAAACTTCTCAGCCTGTCCTTCAGCAAATCGAATACTCCAATTTGGCAGATTCGGATACACAGGCTCTTCTTTCCAAACTTTTGCAGAATGCCGGCGTATCCGACCTGCGGATACGGACCTTCTTTGATCATGTTCAGAAGTTCAACAATGCTGTGGACCCGGCATGGCTCACCACAGGTTTTGAAAACGCCAAGCCTTTGGATCTGAAATACGATCCTTACTCCATGCAGGACGCATGGACAGAAAAATACGAT
>ERZ838577.1514-NODE-1514-length-30681-cov-5.529419_pt1 | contig 30681 bp, 32 predicted proteins | sample MGYA00519682_ERZ838577 | MGnify/ENA primary metagenome ERZ838577 (study PRJEB31850, sample SAMEA3708838) | human gut metagenome | biome: human gut; feature: human-associated habitat; material: faeces | place: China | collected 2014 ...
ACGAGATAGCAAAAACTACCTCGTTACTAAAGTCTAACTTTTTGGGGTCACATCAATATTTGTTGTGGTAAGTTTTTTTTTATTGCAGTAATTTTTAATAAATAGTCATATTCTTTCCTTTGTATTGTTCAAATATTTTGATGGCTTCTTCACGGCCTATCTGCCGCAAGACCAGGGTATCTTCGTCGGCGCAGCCCTGTTTGATGAAATCGTACATGAAGTCGTCGCGGAAGCCGATAGCGGCGGCGTCTTTGGCGCTGTTGCCGTAATACACCGTTTTAATATTCGCCCAGATGATGGCCGAAAGGCACATGGGGCAGGGTTCGGCCGAGGTGTAGAGTTCGCAGCCCGACAGATCGTACGTGCTGAGGTTGCGGCAGGCGTCGCGGATGGCCTGTATTTCGCCGTGACAGGTCGGGTCGTTGTTTTTCAATACTTCGTTATGGCCGCGTCCGACGATGACACCGTCCTTGACGACGACGGCGCCGAAAGGTCCGCCGTGGCCTGTTTCTAAGTTTTTTGCCGATTCGCTAATGGCTTCGTCCATGAAATTCATCGTATATCATTCCTCCGTGATTTGCAGATTTCTTTTTACGCCTCGCATATTATACCATAGGCAGGCGGGAAAACGAAATGGTTTGGGCTGCCGGCCTTGTTTTGTATGAATGAATAGATAATCAAAACGATAAATGATATAATAAGAGAGATATTTTGTATTATGTGTGCTACAGAAATTTAGGAGGACTACTATGAAGTGCCGCTATTGCGATAGAGAAGCCGTCTATGACGACGGCATGTGCGAATCGTGCCATCGCTTGTACCAGCAGTACGAGCAGGCCGAAGCCAAGGTTATGTCGGATCACGAACGGGACAGCTTCCGCGGGCAGACGATTGAGGAAGATGGTACGGTACGGGACGAACAGAAAGCCTATGAGGAACAGATGCGCGAACAGCAGCGCCGCCGTTCAGGCGTGCGCATCATCACGTCGGGGTTGTCCTGGCGCGTCAAGCTGGCCCTGGGCTTTATCGTATTCTGCATCGTCGCCGTCATCATCAGCGCCCTTGGCTTTATCATCATGGCGATGCCCTATTTGCTGGGCGCGCTGGTCATTTATTTTGTATATAACATCGTCAAGGCGTTTCTGCATCGGTAAGAGGAGGCTGACATGAAGGAAACATTGTTGATTATAGATGGAAGCAGCCTGTTATACCGGGCCTTTTACGCCATCCCCTCCCTGACGGACAGCCAGGGCAGGCCGACGAACGCCGTGTACGGCTTTTTGAACATGCTGCTTAAATTGTACGAGCAGCTGGAGCCCCATTACGTAGCCGTAGCCTTTGACAAGGACAAGCATACCTTCCGAAACGACTTGTACGACGGCTATAAGGCGACGCGCAAGCCGGCGCCCGACGATCTGCGGCCCCAGTTCCCCTTGATACGGGAAGTACTGGAATGCCTGGGCATTCATGTCCTGGAGCTGGAAGGCTATGAAGGCGACGACATTATCGGCACCGTTGCCCGGCAGATGGAAGCGAAGGATTTTCATATCGACATCGTGACGGGAGACCGCGACGCGCTGCAGCTCGTCGATGAAAACGTCACGGTCCATTTGACGAAAAAGGGTATTACGAATATGCTGGCCGTTACGCCTGACGTCATGGCGGCGGAATACGGCTACGCGCCGTCCCAGGTCGTCGACATGAAGGCCCTCATGGGTGATACGGCCGACAATATTCCCGGCGTTCCCGGCGTCGGAGAAAAGACGGCGGCGAAGCTCATCGCTCAATTTCAGCATGTAGAGACACTGTACGACCGTATCGGCGAAGTGAAAGGCAAGAAATTGCAGGAAAAGCTAGCCGACAACAAGGACAAAGCCTTTTTGTCCAAGGAACTGGCGACGATCTGCTGCAGCGTGCCCGTCGAGTATAGTCTGGACATGTTCCTGCCGCAGCCTCGCAAGGAAGACGTATCCGCCTTGTTCCGCAGCCTGGGCTTTAAAAACATGCTGGCCCGGTTTGCTGCCTTCGACCGCTTTGCATCCTTAGCCGACGAGGAAACGGCACAGGACGTGTCCCTGCAGCTGCTGGAAGACTTACAGCTCCAGGACTTGGCCGGCCAGATCGTCGCCGTAGAAGGCGTGTATGAACCGGCCACCCCCCTGCCTGTGCTGAAGGCCTTAGCCATTGCGGGAAATCAGGGCGTCTTCGTCGTGCCGGCAGGACGGGAAGGAGAGTATCTCCGCGCCTTGGCTGATGCGGCCTTAGTCGTCACGTCGCAAGGCAAGCAGCTCGTCAAGGCGGCGTCGCCCTATACGGACAAGCGCCTGCCCTTGGCGGATATCATACTGGCGGCGTATTTGCTGGATCCGACGCGGACCGCCTATGGCCTGGCGTATTTATCGGAAAAATTTGCCGTGCCGCTGCAGGAAGGCGGCGACGAAGCCCTGCGCCTGGCCGGCGACGCGCAATTTTCCTTCGACGTCTGGCCCAAGGCGGCAGAAGCCCTGGAGCTGGCTGGCTTGACGACCTTGTACGATACGATTGAAATTCCCTTGATTCATACGCTGGCCGTCATGGAAATGAACGGCTTTACCGTCGATACGGAACGGCTCATGGATATGGAACGGGAGTTGTCGCTGGAAGCGGACAAGCTGGAAGAGGAAATTTACGACGATGCCGGCGAGACCTTCAACATCAATTCGACGAAGCAGCTCGGCGTCATCTTATTTGAAAAGCTGGGATTGCCGGTTATCAAGAAGACGAAGACAGGCTATTCGACAGATTCGGCCGTATTGGAAGCCCTCATGGACCAGCATCCTATGATCCCGAAAATACTGCAGTTCCGGGCTTTGAAAAAGCTGATTTCCACCTATCTGGACGGCTTGGAACCCTTGATTTCCCGGGAAACGGGCCGCATTTACACGTCCTTTAACCAGATGGTCACAGCGACGGGCCGCCTGAGCAGCTCGGACCCGAACTTGCAGAACATTCCTATCCGAACCGAGCAGGGACGCAAAATCCGCTCCTTATTCGTGCCGGGCGAAGGATACGACTACATCGTATCCGGCGACTACTCGCAGATCGAGCTGCGCCTTCTGGCTCATTTGTCCCAGGACCCGACGATGATCGACGGCTTCAAGAAAAATCAGGACATCCATCGCCGCACGGCGTCGGAAGTCTTCGGCATTCCCTGGGACGAGGTCACGCCGGAGCAGCGCTCCCATGCCAAAGCCGTCAATTTCGGCATTATTTACGGCATCAGCGACTTCGGACTGGCCCGCAATATTTCGATTTCCCGTCAGCAGGCCAAGGAATATATCGATTCCTATTTCGCCCGCTACAGCACGATTCACGCTTACATGGACAAGCTCGTGGCGGAAGCCCGCGAAACGGGGATGGCCAAGACCATGTTCGGACGCATCCGCACGCTGACAGATATTAACAGCAAGAACTTTACGCGCCGTTCCTTTGCCGAGCGGACGGCGATGAACACGCCTATCCAGGGCAGCGCCGCCGATATCATCAAGCTGGCCATGAACGCCGTTCAGGACGAATTGGAACGCCGCAGCTTGCGAAGCCGCCTTCTCGTGCAGGTTCACGACGAGCTCGTCCTGGAAGTGCCGGCTGACGAGCGGGAAGAAGTGGAAACGCTGCTGAAGGATACGATGGAACACATCGTGACCTTGTCGGTGCCCCTGGTCGTCGATATTCACTGCGGCCGGAACTGGGAAGAAGCGAAATAGGAGGAGTTATATGCCTGAATTGCCGGAAGTAGAAACGGTGCGCGCCTATATTGCAGAGCACGCAGTGGGAAAACGGATCGAAAACGTACGGCTCTTGCTGCCGCGCCTGGTGAAAAACGCGCTGCCTGAGGAATTTTGCCGCCGATTGACGGGACAGACGATATCAGCTGTCAGCCGTAAGGGAAAATATTTGCTCCTTCGCTGCAGCGGCGGTCCGTCTCTGCTCGTGCACTTGCGCATGACCGGCAGCCTCATCTATCAGGAGGAGTACGAAGAAATACGAGGACAGCGCATTATTTTCGCATTAAATGAAGGATATATCCTGTATCGCGACGTCCGCACCCTCGGGTGCCTGTGGCTCGTGCCGCCGGAGGGGCCGACGGGAATTTCCGGCTACGATTCGCTGGGACCTGACGGCAACAGCGACAAATTTACTCTTTCCTATTTGCAGGAGGCCCTCCAGTCGTCGAAGCGTTCCGTCAAATCCTTTTTGCTCGATCAGACCTGCGTAGCCGGCTTGGGCAATATTTACGCCGACGAGGCGCTGTTCCTTGCCGGCGTCAGGCCCCAGCGCCGCTGCTGTGATATAAGTCCCGACGAATGCCGCAGACTCCACGAGGCCATTGGGGTCGTGCTGCGGCAGGGATTGGCCCATGGCGGCACGACCATACGCGACTTTATCAGCGGCAACGGCCAGGAAGGGTCGAACCAGGCCTTTTTGCAGGTATACGGCAAAGAAGGGACGCCGTGCCCGCGCTGCGGCCATACGATTATCTATACGAAGTTTGCCGGCAGGGGAACGCATTATTGCCCTCACTGCCAGGTGTAAGGAGGAACTTGTCATGTATCGCATTGGATTGACCGGCGGGATTGCGTCGGGAAAAAGTACGGTCGTATCGATGCTGAGGGAGCTCGGCGCGTCCGTCGTGGACTGCGACGTCCTGGCGCGCGATGTCGTGCGGCCCGGCACGAAGGGGCTGGCTGCCGTAGCGGCGGCCTTCGGCCCGAAAGCGATAGGAGAAGACGGGACGATGGACCGGGCCTATATCGGCGGCGTCGTGTTCAACGACGCTGAACGCAAGGCGGAACTGGAAGGCATTTTATTTCCCTTGATTTACGAGCGAATCGACGAAGAACTCCGGCGCATAGAGGAAGGGGAGAAGAAATCCTTCGTTTTTCTTGACATGCCCTTATTATTTGAGATAGAATATCAAGCGTATGTCGATGAAGTATGGCTCGTATGCGTAGACGGGCCGACGCAGCTGGAACGGCTCATGGCCCGGAATCATTTTTCACGGGAAGAAGCGGAGGCCCGCATTCGTGCGCAGATGCCTGCAGAGAAAAAACGCGCCCTGTCGCAGGTCGTTATCGACAACAACGGCGCCTTAGCTCAAACGGAAGGACAGGTGCGGGCGCAGTGGGCGCTGCTGATGGATAGAATTCAAAGAGGATAGGAGACGGCGTTGAGACGGAAGACCCAGACAAAAGATAAAATTATCATAGCAGTAGTGCTGGCGTGTTTTTCAGCGACCTATTTCTGCTCGTGGAAAGACGACGTGCTGCGGAAATTCGTCTATCCTCTTCAATACGACTACATGGTGCGCCAGTATTCGTATGAAGACGGCGTCAGCCCCGCCTTGGTCGCGGCGGTGATTCTCGTGGAGAGCAAGTTCAACGAAGACGCCTTTTCCCATCGCGGCGCTTCGGGGCTGATGCAAATCATGCCGGAAACGGGCGAATGGATTGCCGGAGAAATGGGAATCGAAAATTTTACGCCGGACCAATTGACAAATGTGCAGACAAATATTAAAATGGGTACGTGGTATCTGGCTTATCTTCTGCATGAGTACGACGGCAATAAGGTATTGGCCCTGGCTGCGTATAACGCCGGCCGCGGACACGTCGACTCCTGGATGGAAGAATATGGTTGGGAAAAAAAATTTTCAGAAATTGAAAAAATACCCTTTACAGAAACGCGAGAGTATGTTAAGATAGTTTTGTTGAATGAACAGCAATACAAACATCTTTACAAGTTTTAATTGACTATGCGGTTGTGGCGGAATGGCAGACGCGCTGTCTTCAGGCGGCAGTAATCTTTCGATTGTGTGGGTTCAACTCCCACCAACCGCACCATTTTTTTCTCTTATGGATGAAGCATTGATTGAAACATTCAAACAATGGAATATTGCATCTATTCTCCCACTTCAGGTGGGAGATTTTCAGTTATTGACGGAATATCGCATGGTGCAGGAAAACGGCGGCGATAAGGAGTACCTGCTGTTTGCCTATTGCAACGCCGACAATAACTGGTCTGTACGGGCGATATTCAATCCCGATTCGGAAGAGTTTTCCGTCCGCACGGACATCGGTATGCTGGAGTTTGCCCTGATCGAGTTTATTACCAGCGATTTCGCCATGTTCCGGGCGATGGTGGAAGACCGGCTGGCCCGGATCATCCGCGACTACTATGTAGAGCCGAGCCGTAATTTCAGCGTCATACTGAAGAACAAGGGCCTGCCCGACGTAGACTGGGATGAGTTCCTTCCGGCAGAATACGGCGGATTCCGTTGCCTCATCCGGCCGAATCAGGCCGTGCGGATTATTAACGGCTCGTACATGATTCTTTCCTATTACCAGACCGAGTCGCGAAGCGGCTTGTCCGTCATGTACAACGTCCTCCGCGACGATTTTTTTGCAGAGCGGCGGATTCATAACTTTCCAAATTTGGTTCATGATTTTGACGGCTCGTCCCTGGAGGGACTGAAACGGGCGCTGCAGCAGCGTCTGCTGCCGGTGCTGGGCTCTATTTCAGCCGATATATCCTGATTTGCCCTTGCGGCGTTGTCAGAAGGCGGCTGAAGTGGTATACTAAACGTAATTTAGATTCTTTTATGTGAGAGTGGGTGCGAGCCCACTCTTAACTTTTACCTGTATGAATTTTTAGAAGGATAGCTGGTGAATGGCATGAAGCGTGAACATATTGAAACAATGATTTCTCAGGAAGTAGAACGGATTATCAGCGGCACGGCTTTGGAACTGGTCGACGTCGAATATGTCCGCGAAAAAAACTGGTACCTCCGCGTATTTATCGACAAAGAAGGGGGCGTCGATCTGGAGGACTGTCAGGCTGTCAGCGAAAAGCTGAGCAAAGTCCTCGATGAAAAGGACCCTATACAAGAAAATTATCTGCTGGAAGTATCGTCTCCGGGACTGGACCGCATCTTGAAAAAGGATAAGGACTTTGTCCGCTACGCCGGCAGAACCGTGGATATTCACTTTTTCCAGCCCTACAACGGCAAAAAAGACCTGGTAGCCGATTTGGTAGGGAAAGGCGAAGACGGCAAGCTGACCGTCCGGGTCGATGGAAATGAAGAGATATTAGATATGAAAACTATATCGCAGGTTCGTCTGCATATTGATTTTTAATGGAGGGTGTAACCGTGAATAAGGAATTGCTCAATGCTATTGCGTTTTTGTCTAAAGAAAAAGGGGTTTCGACAGACGTCATCTGCGACTCCCTGGAAGCCGTGCTGATTACGGCCTATAAGAAGGAGCCGGAAGCCAACCCCTTGGCCGACGTAGAGCTGAATCGGGAAACGGGCGATTACCGCATCGTAGCGGCGAAAACCGTCGTGGAAGACGTCGTCAACGACCATGGGGAAATCTCCCTGGAAGACGCCCGCAAGCTGAACCCGGAATATGAAGTCGGAGACGTAGTCAACGTCGACGTAACGCCGTCCAACTTCGGCCGCATCGCCGCCCAGGCGGCCAAGCAGGTCATGATCCAGCGCCTCCGCGAAGCGGAACGGAGCATCGTCTACGACGAATTTTACAATCGTACGGACGACATCATTACCGGCCTGATTCAGCGGATTGAAAACAAGAACGTCTATGTCGACTTGGGCAAGGCTGAAGCGATTCTGCCGGCGTCGGAACAGATTCCGACGGAAACCTACACGGTCGGCCAGCGCATCAAATGCTATGTCGTAGAAGTACGCAAGACGACGAAGGGCGCGCAGATCCTCGTATCGCGTACCCATCCCGGCTTATTGAAGCGGCTCTTCGAGCTGGAAGTGCCGGAAATTTACGAAGGCGTAGTGGAACTGAAATCCGTAGCCCGCGAACCGGGCCGCCGTTCCAAGATCGCCGTGTATTCCCGCGATGAAAATGTCGATTCCGTCGGCGCCTGCGTCGGCCCGAAAGGGAGCCGCGTGCAGAATATCGTGACGGAACTGCAGAACGAAAAAATTGATATCGTCAAATGGGACGAAGACCCGGCTGTGTACATCGCCAATGCCCTGAGCCCGGCTCAGGTCGTTTCCGTTACCGTCGACGAAGGAGAAAAGGCGTCGAGCGTCGTCGTTCCCGATTATCAGCTGTCCCTGGCCATCGGCAAGGCCGGCCAGAACGCCCGCTTGGCGGCCAAGCTGACGAATTGGAAAATCGATATTAAGAGTGAAAGCCAGGCCGCTGCCCTTGCCAGCGAAGAATCTTCTTCGGCTGATGAAGAAGTGGAACAGGAAGACATCCTGAGCGAATTGGATATGCCGGCGGCTGAAGACGGACAAGGCGAAGCCTGAGGAGGTATAGATGAAAAAGAAAAAAATACCTCTGCGAGTCTGTGCAGGCTGTCAGGAACAGAAGAGCAAGAAGGAAATGATCCGCGTCGTCCGCACGCCGGAAGGCGCCGTGGAAATCGACAAGACCGGCAAGAAATCCGGGCGGGGCGTGTATATCTGTCAGAATTCGGCCTGCCTGGAAAAAGCGTATAAAGAACATCGTCTGGAACGGTCTTTAAAGACGAAGGTGTCCGACGAAATTTATGAAAGCCTGCGGCAGGAATTGTCATGACCGCGCAGGAACGGATCGGCAATCTGCTTGGCCTTGCCTGCCGGGCCCGCAAGACGATTTGCGGCGATTTCGCGGCGGAGAAGCATTTGAAGAACCATACAGTTCCCATGCTGTTTTTGGCAGCAGACGGCGGAGCCGACAACGTGGAAAAGTACCGCCGCCTGGCAGCGCGCAAGGGGATTGCCGTTGTAGATATATTGACGAAGGAAGAGCTGGGCAGGGCCGTCGGAAAGATGCAGAACGTCGTCGTCCTGCTGACGGACGCCGGCTTTGCCAAGGCTGTAGATAAAGTGTTGAGAACGACTGAAAAGGGGGTAACTAGATGACAAAACGTGTATACGAAGTTGCAAAAGAATATGGCGTATCCGCCAAAAACGTCATCAAAGTATTAGGCGATCATAATATCAAGGCTGGTAATTTTACGGGCATCGACGATTCGATGAGAGCCATATTGGATAAATCCTTTAAGGAACCCAAGAAGGCTGAAAAGCCGGCAGAACAAAAAAAAGGAATGGAAGGAACTGGCCGCAAAGTGAACGATAACAACCGCGCTAAGCAAGCGAAACCGCAGGAAGGACAAAAACAAGGAAATTCCCATAAGCAAAATCGTCCTGAACAGGGAAACAACGCCAAAAAGCAGGCTCAGCCGGCGCGGAACGGCAATAAAAATCAGCAGAGCGGTTCATCCGGCCAGAATCATCAGAACAACCGCGGTCAGGACAACAAGAAAAACGCCGGACAGCAGAACGCAAAGTCGTCCGGCAATCAGAACAACCGTCAGAATGGGAATCAGCAAAATAAGCAGAACCAGCAGAACAACGGCGGCAAGCGGACGAAGTTCTTCGGCCGTTCTTCGCAAAACGGCGACGAAGGGCAGAATGCCGGCCGCAGCGACAATAAGAAAAATAAGCGCAACCAGAATAACAATAACCCCAACGGCAAAAACAACAGACCTCACACACTTTTATCTAACGTGTTGAACAAAGGCAAAAATAAAAATAACAAGAACAACAAGAAGCAGGGCGGCCATCACGATATGGGCGACGGCGAACTGGCGAAGAAAAAGAATTACCCCACGTCTATCGAGCTGCCGGAAACGATTATCGTCAAGGATTTCGCGGAAAAGCTGGGCCGCGAAGTCGGCGAAGTCATTAAAAAGCTGCTCATGGGCGGCATTATGGCGACGATCAATCAGGAAATCGACTTTGAAACGGCCTCTCTGATTGCCGACGAATTCGGCGTAACGGTTACGCAGGAAGCGCCTCCGGAAGATCCGACGGAAATTGAAGAAATCGTCGACGCGCCGGAAACGCTGAAGGTCCGTCCGCCTGTCGTTACGATCATGGGTCACGTCGACCACGGCAAGACGAGCCTTCTCGACGCGATTCGCCAGACGAACGTGACGAGCCACGAAGCCGGCGGCATTACGCAGCATATCGGCGCTTACCAGGTACGCTACAACGGTAAGAAGATTACCTTCATGGATACGCCGGGCCACGAAGCCTTTACGGCTATGCGCGCCCGCGGCGCCCAGGTTACGGATATCGCCGTCCTCGTCGTCGCAGCGGACGACGGCGTTATGCCGCAGACGGTCGAATCCATTAACCACGCCAAATCGGCCGGCGTTCCCATCATCGTCGCCATCAACAAAATCGATAAGGAAAGCGCCAATCCGGAACACGTCATGCAGCAGCTGACGGAATACGGCTTGATCAGCGAAGAATGGGGCGGCGACACGATTATGGTTCCCGTGTCGGCTCATAAGAAAATCGGCCTCGACGACTTGCTGGAAAACATCCTCGTCCTGGCGGAAGTTTCCGAATTGAAGGCCAACCCGAACCGTCCGGCCCAGGGCGTCGTCATCGAAGCGAAGCTCGACAAGGGCCGCGGCCCCGTTGCATCCGTTCTGATCCAGAAGGGCACGCTCCACGTCGGCGACACGATTATCGTCGGCCCCTGCTTCGGCAAGGTCCGCGCCATGAACAACGAACGGGGCGAACGGGTTAAGAAAGCCGAACCGTCTATTCCTGTGGAAATCCTCGGCCTCAACGACGTGCCCGAAGCCGGCGATATCCTTGACGTGACCGATGAAAAGACGGCCCGCAGCGTAGCGGAAAAACGAATGGAAAAGAAACGTTCGTCGGCCCTCCACGTCAATGCGAAGGTAACTCTCGACGATTTGTTCAACCAGATTCAGCAGGGCGAATTGAAAGAACTGCCCCTTATCATTAAGGGGGACGTACAGGGTTCTGTCGAAGCCCTGAGCCAGTCCCTGCTCAATATTAAGAGCGACGAAGTGCGCATCGCCATCGTCCATGCCGGCGTCGGCGCTATTTCCGAATCGGATATCATGCTGGCTTCGGCGTCCAACGCCATCATCATCGGCTTCAACGTCCGCCCGGACGCAGCGGCTCGCAAGGCGGCGGAACACGACAACGTCGACATGCGCATGTACCGCGTCATTTACGACGCCATCAATGACGTGGAAGCGGCTATCAAAGGGATGCTGGAAAAGAAATATGAAGAACACATTATCGGCCGCGCCGAAGTCCGCAAGGTCATTACGACGCCGAAGGTCATCGTCGGCGGTTCCTACGTCAAGGAAGGCAAGATTACGAACAACGCTAAGATCCGCCTGATCCGCAACGGCATCGTCATCCATGACGGCGAAATCGACGGACTGCGCCGCTTTAAAGACGACGTCAAGGAAGTGGCTTCCGGATACGAATGCGGCATTACCCTTGAAAAATACCGCGACATCAAGGAAGGCGACGAAATCGAAGCCTATGAAATGGTGGAAGTCGCGCCGGAATAATAAAGTGAGGAAATACATATGGGAGAATTGCGAGTCCGCAAAATACAAGAATTCATCAAGCAGGAAGTTTCCAACATCCTGCTTCGTGAATTGAAAGATCCGCGCCTCGGCTTCGTCACTGTAACGGACGCGCGGATTACCGGCGATTTGCGCGAAGCGACGGTATACGTCAGCCTCTTTGGCAAGGCCGAAGAAAAAGAAAATACCCTGAAAGCGCTGAAAAACGCGACGGGCTATATCCGTACGGAAGTGGGCCGCCGCTTGGGCATACGCTATTCGCCGACTATTGAATTTAAAGAAGATACGTCTCTCGATTACGGCATGAAAATCGATAAAATACTTCGTGATATAGAAAAAAAGGACTGAGTTTCATGAATTGTTCATCTCAGGAAGTACGCCGTATTCTGGAACAGCATGACCGCATCGTGCTGACTGCCCACGTCAGCCCTGATGGCGACGCTATAGGCAGCCTGCTGGCGATGCAGGAATGGCTGGAAGGACTGGGCAAGGAGGTTGTCGTGGCCGTGGACGACGACATAGACGACAAGTTTTTCTTTCTGCCGCTGGCGGAACAGATACGGCGTCCCGACCAGGTGCAGGCCGACGCCTCCTGGCTGACCGTCGTGCTCGATGCGACCGGCATGGATCGCATCGGCGCGGCTGAAGCCTTGGCGAAGGGGAAGGTCCTGAATATTGACCATCATATTTCCAACCTCCATTTTGCCGATTGGGAATATGTGCGGACGGACTGCGCTGCAACGGGCGAGATTTTAACCGAACTGTTGGCGGACTGGCAGGCCGAATTTTCGCCGTCTATGGCAAACGCCTTGTACATGGCCATCGCGACGGACTGCGGGTTCTTTAAATTCAGCAATACGACGGGCCATACCTTGCGGATGGCGGCGCTGCTGGTCGAAGCCGGTGCGCAGCCGAACGTCGTTTCCGAGCATTTGGAAGCCCGGTCTTTGGCAAAGCTTCAGGCCTTGTCGGAGGTGCTGCGCCATATTGAATTGTTCGGTGAGGGACAGGTTGCCTGTCTTTCGTTTACGCCGGAATTGCTGCAGTATACGGGCGAGCATACGGGAAGCTATATCGACTACATCCGCACGATTCAGGGCGTCGACGTGGCTTTTACGGTAAAGTACGTTGGTCCGGAAGAAACGCGGGTCAGCCTGCGGTCTAAGCGAGCCGACGTCAACGCCGTCGCTTCCGTGTTCGGCGGCGGCGGCCACGTGCGGGCAGCAGGCTGCACCGTGGCGGCGCCGCTGGAAGAAGCAAAAAAAATGATAGTGAAGGAACTTTTAAAAGTAAAATGATAAATGGAATCGTCAATGTATTAAAAGCGACAGGAATGTCGAGCCATGACGTAATCGGCCAGATGCGCCGCATATACGGGATGAAGAAGATTGGCCACGCCGGAACGCTGGACCCTTTGGCGGCCGGCGTGCTTCCCGTGTATCTGGGTCAGGCGACGCGGCTGATTGAATATGGAGACAACGGGATAAAGACATATCATGCAGAGTTTGCTTTAGGCTTTGCTACGGATACGGAGGACAGCACCGGCGAAGTCGTCGCCAGCGCTGCTGTCCCCGATTTGTCTGCTGAGGATATATCCTCCGTGCTGGCGTCGTTCTGCGGCGATATCGAGCAGACTCCGTCCCGTTATTCCGCCATCAATGTCAATGGCGTCAAAGCGTATAAGCTGGCCAGACAAAACGCTGATTTTACATTGCCGGGCAGGCGGGTCACGATATATGAGATCCGCCTTTTGTCGTATCAAAACGGACGGGGCGTCATTGCCGTGACATGCTCTAAGGGGACCTATATCCGCTCGCTCATCCGCGATGTCGGCGAAGCGCTGGGGACTTATGCCTGCATGACTTATCTCGTCCGCGTCCGGGCCGGCGTTTTTGATATTGCGCAGGCAGCTTCGCTGGAAGAATTGGAAGCCGATCCGCAGGCCTATATCCTGCCTGCCGACATGGCGATTCAAGACCTTCCTAAGGCGGTTTGTACGGCGGAAAAGTGTGCCCGCCTCCTGCAGGGCCGCGCGGTGCCCTTTGCCGGCAAGGGGCTCGCCCATGGCGACGTGCTGCGGGTCTATACGCCGGAACGAAAATTGGCCGGCATTGCTCATTTCGATAAAGAACATCATGTCATACGTCCGCATAAGATGTTTGCCGACGTACTGTGAGGTAATTATACGATGCAACTATTCCATTCCTTTCAGGAAGTAACGAATTGCCAAGGCGCCGTCGTTGCGCTGGGGACTTTTGACGGCGTGCATCTGGGCCATCAGAAGGTCATGCGCACGGCTATCGACAAGGCGGCGGAAACGGGCGGCAAATCTGTCGTCGTCACCTTCGCAGCCCATCCTCTTTCCGTGTTGTGCCCGGAAAAAGAGCCGATACGGCTGGCTACGGTCGAGCAGAAAATCCAATATATTGCCGGCGTCGGCATCGACGCCCTGGTGCTGCTGCCTATGACCCGGCATCTTCTCGACGAAACGCCGGAGGAATTTTGCCGGCAGCTGCTGGAATATCTCTGCCCGGCGGCTATCGTCGTAGGGGAGAACTTTACGTACGGCGCAAAAGCCGCAGGGAATACGCAGACGCTGCGCGAGTTCATGGCGGGACATCATATTCCCGTCATGGCGCTGACACTGCTGGAACGGCCGGGCCGGTCCACGCCGATCAGCAGCACGGTCATCCGCCGCCTGGTCACGATGGGCCACATGGAAACGGCAGAAGCCCTGCTGGGGCATCCCTTCGCCCTGCAGGGGAAGGTCGTACAGGGCGACCGCCGGGGACGGGTGATCGGGTTTCCAACGGCTAATATGCTGATACCGCCGCAGATGGCCGTGCCGCCTGACGGCGTATATATAACGGAAGTAGAATGGCAGGGGCAGCTGCTGCCGGCCATGACGAATATCGGCGCCAATCCGACCTTTGCCCACCAATACCGCCGCATAGAAACGCACATCCTGCAATGGAGCGGCGATATGTACGACGAGGACATCGTCGTTCGCTTCCGGAAGCGGCTGCGCCCGGAAATCCGCTTTGACAGCAAAGAAGAGCTCATAGAGCAGATGGAAGAAGATAAACGTAAAACTTTAATCTATTTCTCATCTAACGATAATTGAAAGAAACTCATATTAATGATATAATAATGACATAGGGAAACAGGGGACATTTAATCATTAAGGAGTGATTGGTAATGAAATTTTCAGACCTCGCTATGGGCTTAAAGGCTTCGGAAATCCGTGAATTGCTTAAGTTGACGACTATGCCGGAAGTAATTTCCTTCGCCGGCGGCTTGCCTGCGCCGGAATTATTCCCGCTGGAAGAATTAAAGAAAGTCGACGTAGAAATTTTGAGCAAAGAAGGCCAGCTGGCTGTACAGTACGGAACGACGGAAGGCTACCTGCCTCTCCGCGAAAAAATTGCCGCTCGCATGAAAAAGGCTTTCCAAGTCGACTGCACGCCCGAAGAAATCGTCATTACTTCAGGTTCTCAGCAGGGCCTGTCCTTATTGGCGCAGATTTTCCTCAATAAAGACGACGTCATTTTAGTAGAAAGCCCGACGTATTTAGGCGCTATCAACGCCTTTAAGCTGTGCGATCCGAAATTCGTCGAAGTTCCGACGGATGAAAAAGGCATCATTCCGGAAGAATTGGAAAAGATTTTGGCCGAATACGGCGACCGTGTCCGCTTGATGTACGTTATTCCTGAATTCCAGAACCCGACGGGCATTACGTGGCCGATGGAACGCCGCAAAGCCTTTATGGATATCGTCAACAAGTACGATTTCCCCGTCATTGAAGACGATCCGTACGGCGAACTCCGCTATGACGGCGACGTCGTACCGTCCTTGAAATCCATGGATACGAAAGGCAATATTATCTTCCTGGGCTCCTTCTCGAAGATCTTTATGCCTGGTCTGCGCGTAGCCTGGATGGTTGCCGATCCCGTTATCATTGACAAGGTTGTCAAATTGAAACAGGCCGTCGATCTCCAGTCTTCGTCCTTTGCACAGCGTCAGGCGTCGTACTTCATCGATATGTTCGATTTGGATGCTCACGTTGAAAAGATCAAAGCTCTCTATGGCAAACGCCGTACCCTCATGTATGATTCCATGAAGGAATATTTCCCCGAAGGCGTTACCTTTACGTATCCTGAAGGCGGCTTATTCACTTGGGTAACCTTGCCGGAAAACATGGATGCAAAAGAAATTATGCCGAAGGTATTGGAAAAGAACGTTGCGTACGTTCCGGGCGGCCCGTTCTATCCGAACGGCGGCAATGCAAACCACTTCCGCCTCAACTATTCCAACATGCCGGAAGACCGCATTGTAGAAGGCATTAAACGCTTAGGCGCAGTATTGAAAGAAGAAATGGGCAAATAAGTTGCGCCCTGAAAGAAACGCGATGCGTCACGAAAGCGTGTAGACTGACAAAAGGCTTATAGGGCCTGCACGTATGCAGGTCTTGTAAGCCTTTTTGATGTTTTGCAGTATGGGACGTGGGTATGTATACGGTATGCGCATATTTTGTTTGACTTGTTTGTATAATCATTGTAAAATGATAATGCACGTATATTGATTTGGCTCAAGCTGAATCTGCATTTTTTTGTTGCAGGCGCATTCGTATCATAGTGAGCTGAATAAGCGATACGATGCGTTTTTTATATGAAAGACGAGTATCGCCTCGTTGCGCTGCAACGGCGACACTACGTGTATAGTTTGGAGGCCTTATTGATAATGGATCAGCTTCAGCAGTTATGCAGACAAGTTCGAAAGGACGTCGTCGAGGCTATTTATTTAGCCGGCTCCGGCCATCCCGGAAGCTCTCTGTCGGCTGTGGAGATTCTGGTAACGCTGTATTTCACCGACTTGCTTCGGTGTATTCCGCAGCAGCCGAAATATGAGGGGAGAGATCGGTTTATCTTATCGAAAGGCCACGCGGCTCCGGCATATTACAGCGTATTGGCCCATAAGGGATTTTTCCCCTTAGACTGGCTGCCGACGCTGCGTTCTTTAGGCAGCCCGCTGCAGGGACATCCGAATATGGTCAAGCTGCCTTGTCTTGATTGCGCCGTCGGGTCCTTGGGACAGGGATTGTCCATTGCCAACGGCATAGCCTGGGCTTTGAAATACCGTCATGAAACGCCTCATGTGTTCTGCCTTATAGGCGACGGCGAACAGCAGGAAGGGCAGATTTGGGAAGCGGCGGCCTTTGCGGCCCATCATCATCTGGATAATGTCTGCCTTATCGTAGACTGCAACGGCATGCAGCTTGTCGATTCGCTGAAAACAATCAAGGATTTACAGCCCTTTGACGCCAAGTGGAAGAGCTTTGGCTGGAATGTCATGACTGTTGATGGACATGATATAGATAAACTCTATCAAGTATTGTCGGAAGCGAAGGTGCATACAGGATGTCCGACTGTCGTCCTGGCCCAGACTATAAAGGGAAAGGGCGTGTCATACATGGAGAACCAGGCCGACTGGCATGGCACGGCGCCGAATGAAGCGCAGTATGCGGCCGCCATGAAGGAATTATCTCAGGAGGTGCTGTAATGGAGTGTATACCTATGCGCGACGGCTACGGAAAGGCGCTGCTGGAATTATGCCGCCTTCACGATAACGTCATCGTCATGGATGCCGACGTGGCAAAATCGACGCGAACCGACTGGGTGCGTACAGCCTATCCGCAAAAATATCTGAACGTAGGCATTTCGGAACAGGACTTAGTCGGCACGGCTGCCGGCATGTCCCTGACGGGATTCGTCCCATTCGTGTCTACGTACGGCGTGTTTCTGACTGGCCGGGCGTGGGAACAGATCCGCAATACGGTCGGGTATAATCGCCTGAACGTCAAATTGGGCGGCGCACATGCCGGCATTTCCGTAGGACCCGACGGCGGGACCCATCAGGCCCTGGAAGACGTGGCGCTCATGCGGACGATCCCCAATATTATGGTCGTCGTTCCCTGCGATTATAAGGAAACGTATAAGGCGACGATGGCCGTATACGATATGACAGGGCCTTCGTATATCCGCTTCAGCCGTAATCCCGTGCCCGTCGTCACCGACGACGACACGCCCTTTACGATTGGAAAGGTCTCTGTATTCCGCAAGGGGACGGACGTTACAATTTTTGCCAACGGTATCATGGTGTATCAAAGCCTGGAAGCGGCGAAGGCCTTGGCCAGTGAAGGCGTTTCTGTACAAGTCGTCAACGTCCATACGGTCAAGCCTTTGGATGAAGACGGCATCGTATCCTGCGCCGCCGCGACGGGAGCCGTCGTCGTATGCGAAGAGCACCAGCGCATCGGCGGGCTGGGAAGCGCTGTATGCGAATGCCTGGCTCAGCGCTGCTGCGTGCCTGTCGAATTGGTCGGCATTCGCGACCGGTTCGGCGAGTCGGGCCGGCCAAACGAATTGCTGGAAGCTTACGGCTTAGGTCCCAGCCACGTGGCAGAGGCTGTCAGGGCTGTATTGAAACGAAAATAGAAAAAAGCTGTCATGAAGGAGAGGTTCTGCATCATGACAGCTTTTTATTAATAGGATAGATTTTTTCTGAACTGCAGAATCGCCCGGCTGGGGATTTGCGCGGAGAAGATGCCGATGGTCATGAGGACGCAGCCCATGAACTCGCGCATGCTCATCCATTCGCCGAGCAGAAGCACGCCGGCCAACGCGCCGAAAATCATTTCGAAACTGCAGAGGAGCGATGCCTCCGTCGGCGGGACCTTGCGCTGGGCGACGATTTGCAGGGTATAGCCGACGCCGCTGGATAAAATGCCGCAGTAGAGGATGGGTACCGCCGAGGCGACGACCATGGCGAGGGTCAGCGTTTCTCCGTAAAAGGGCATAGCGATAAAGTTGTAGCAGCCGCAGGCGATAAATTGGCCGACAGCCAGCTTGATGCCGGAAAAATACGGTACGAACCGGTCGATGAATAAAATGTGCAGGGACCAGAAGACGACGCCGATGAGATTCAGCAGGTCGCCGAAGTTGACGGCATCGCCGCTGCCGTGAAAAGCCAGCAGATACAGTCCCGACACGGCAATGAGGCAGCCGAGGATATGGGCCAGGCGCAGTGTATTTTTCATCAAGAGGCCGATCAGGGGGACGGCTACGATATACAGGGACGTGATAAATCCCGCTTTGCCGGCCGTAGTATAAATGAGTCCAACCTGCTGAAGGGAAGAGCCGGAAAACAGGAAAAATCCCAGAATCGCGCTGGCCGTTACGAGGGTCAGCCCCTTAGGCGGAGCCGCGTAGGTTTCCTTGTCCTTGCGGCGATTCATATACAGTACGGGAAAGAGGGACAGCGCGCCCAGCCAGAACCGAAGTCCGTTGAAGGCGAAGGGGCCGATCGTTTCCATGCCCGTGCGCTGGGCTACGAAGGCGCAGCCCCAGACGAGGGCTGTGAGTAAAAGCATAAGTCGATATTTCACGTGCTGATGCTCCTTTCGTATAAAAATATGCAGAACGAATTTATTATACCATGAAACCTGCGGCGAATACAGGGGCCGCCGCAGCGCCGGCAGAACTGGCCGGGCAACGGAATGGCAAAATTTCATTGCTCCTATTCATTCATATGATGTATAATATACGTAGAATTAATTTGGAGGCGAGTGTATTGTATACTAATGCATTGCTGACGGACCTGTATCAGCTGACGATGATGCAGGGGCTGTTTTTAGAAGGCAAACACGAGCAGTACTGCGTGTTTGACCGGTATTACCGGAGCAATCCGTTCAACGGCGGCTATACTGTTGTCGCCGGGTTGGAACACTTGATCGACTATGTTTCCCGCATCCATTTCAGCGATGACGACATAGACTACTTGAAACAGACGGGGATTTTCTGCGATGAATTTCTCGAATATCTGCGGACCTGGTCCTTTACCGGTGACATCTACGCCATGCCGGAAGGCACCGTGGCTTTTCCGCAGGAAGTACTCCTGCGCGTTCATGCCAAAAAAGACGAATGCCTGCTCTTAGAAACGTGCATGTCCATGATCATGAACCATGAAAGCCTCATCGCCACGAAGGCCCGCCGCGTCCGTACCGTCGCCGGCAAAGATGCGCTGATGGAATTCGGCCTGCGCCGGGCGCAGGGAGAATCGGCCGGCGTGTACGGCGCCCGTTCGGCAATGATCGGCGGCTTCAACGGCACGAGCAACGTGCTGGCCGGCGCATTGTTCCACATCCCTATTCTGGGGACGATGGCCCACAGCTGGGTTATGAGCTTTCCGACGGAGCTGGAAGCGTTCCGCGCCTACGCCCGGCAGTATCCGAACAACCTCATCCTGCTGGTCGATACGTACAATACTCTCAAGCAGGGCGTGCCCGACGCCATTACGGTTTTCCAGGAAATGAAGGAAGCCGGTACGCTGCCTAAGTCTTACGGCATCCGCTTGGACAGCGGCGACTTGGCCTACTTGTCGAAGGAAGCCCGCCGGATGTTTGAGGAAGCCGGTTTCGGCGACGCCGTGATCGCTGCGTCGAACGACCTGGATGAAACGCTTATTTCCGAATTGAAGATTCAGGGCTGCGCTATCAATTCGTGGGGCGTCGGCACCAATCTGATTACGGCGAAGGGCAGCCCGTCCCTGGGCGGCGTATTCAAGCTCGTCGGCCAATACGACGGCGATGCCTTCGTGCCGAAAATCAAGATGAGCGACAACGCCGAAAAAATTTCGAATCCAGGGATCAAAAACGTCCTGCGCATTTACGATAAAAAGACGGGCAAGATGAAGGCGGACATCATCGCGTTGGAAGGAGAAACGATCGATCCGACGCAGGACCTGCATTTGACCAGCGACAAAGCGCCGTGGCGGTCGCGGCTGATTCCGGCCAATTCCTTTGAAGTCAAGACGATGCTCCGGCCGATTTTCCTGAAAGGGAAGCTGGTCTACGACCTGCCGTCCTTGTCGGATATCATCGCCTATGCGGACGAACAGATGGACAGCTTGTGGCCTGAATACCAGCGCCTCGTCAACCCGGAAGAAATGTGGGTACAGCGCAGCGCTAAGGTTTCGGCATTGCGGGAAAAGGTTTTGAAAGAAGAATCGTTGCATTTCTTTTAAGCAGCATGAATAGGACACTGCATATTCCGGCCAACGGGATGTGCAGTGTTTTTTTATGGCATAGGCGGACTCTTGCGTACTATGATATAATACATCATATATGCGTTTCTTGTAGTTGAAATAAGAAGGTGGACGAATGAAAGGGACGATTTTGGGCGATATTGTCGGTTCGCCTTATGAATTTTGCGCAAGTCCGGTTAAGACGAAGGATTTCATCTGGTTTGCCGAGGGCTCGCGGTTTACGGACGATACGGTGACGACTGTGGCCGTCGCGGCGGCCTTAGCCGAAGGAAAGGAATCGCGCTGCGGGTATATCAAGCCGCTGCGGCGGCAGCTGAAATACTGGTGCCGCCGATACCCAAACGCCGGATTTGGCCGGCAGTTTGCCTGCTGGTTTTCGTCGGACGACAGCGCGCCGTACGGAAGTTATGGCAACGGCGCGGCCATGCGCGTAGCGCCTGCCGCCTGGGTCGGCCGTTCGTTGGACGAGGCGCAGGCCCTGGCGGAAATTACGGCCCTCGTCACTCACGATCATCCCGAAGCCGTTCAGGGAGCCGTCGCCGTGGCGTCCGCCATATATTTAGCCCGCACCGGAAGCAGTAAAGACGATATCCGCGCCTATATGAGGAAGTATTTTTATCCCTTGACGGCATCTCTCGATGAAATACGGCCTGGATATGCCTTTACCTGCCGGACGGCGGACAGCGTGCCGGAAGCGATTGAAGCGTTTTTGGAAAGCGATAGTCTGCAGGACGCTATTGGCAATGCCGTGTCCCTAGGAGGCGATACGGATACGCAGGCGGCTATTGCCGGGTCCATTGCCGAGGCGTTTTACGGCGTGCCCGACTGGCTGTGGCAGAAGGCTTGTTCCTATTTGCCGAAGGATATGCTGGCTGCTGCAGTGAATTTTGAAAGGCAATATATGAAGTAAGGAGCAATACCATGGCCAACAAAGAACTTTTAACGAAATATGAAAGGCTACGTTCCGTCGTCGCCGATATGGGCAGCGTCGTCGTCGGGTTTTCCGGCGGCGTAGACAGCACCTTTTTGACCTATGTCGCCTGGGACGTATTAGGCGATAAGGTTTTGGCCGTAACGGCCGTGTCGCCGACCTTGCCTGAAGGAGAGGAACGCGCGGCCTGCCAGATGGCGGCGCAGATGGGGGTCGCCCATGTCGTCATGCCGTCGCGGGAATTTGAAAATGAGGAATTTGTCAAAAATCAGCCGGACCGTTGTTATATCTGCAAGAAAATACGGTTTACTGCGTTAGCGGCTTTGGCGAAGAAGCGCCAGTACCGGTGGGTCGCCGACGGCAGCAACGTCGACGATTTAGGCGATTACCGTCCCGGCATGAAGGCGCTGAAAGAATTGTCCGCCGTCGTGCGCAGTCCCATGGTGGAAGCGGGGCTGACGAAGGGGGAGATACGGGAGCTTTCAAAAATGCTCGGCCTGCCGACATGGGACAAGCAGAGCGCGGCCTGCCTGGCCAGCCGGATTCCCTACGGCGTGCCCTTATCGCCCCGGCGTCTGCGCCAGGTCGACCAAGCCGAGGCGTACATCGCTCCCTTTGTGAAGGGTTCATTGCGCGTGCGCCACCACGGTGACGTCGCCCGTATCGAAGTAGGACAAGGCGAAATCTCCGCCGTGCTGCAGCATAGAGCTGAGATCGTTCAGGCCCTGCGCGGCTACGGATTTACCTACGTTACCGTCGATTTAGGCGGATACGCCATGGGAAGCTTGAACGAAGGAATCGAGACGAGGGAGGAAACATAAATGGCAATTACGAAGAAAGTGAAGCAGGAAATGCTGCAGCGGTTTCAGGATCAGTACGGCATCATGAAGCCGGCTTTGCATTATACGACGCCTTTTGAGCTCATGATAGCCGTCATTTTATCGGCCCAGTGCACGGACGAACGGGTAAACATCGTCACGGCCGGCATGTTTCCGGAATATAACACGCCGGAAAAGATGCTGACCCTGGGCCTGGAAGGGCTGGAAGAAAAAATACGCACCTGCGGCCTGTATCACAGTAAAGCCAAGAATATCTTGGCCAACTGCGCTATCCTGTGCGAACAGTACGGCGGCGAAGTGCCCCAGACCTTCGACGAACTGGTCAAGCTGCCCGGCGTAGGGCGCAAGACGGCGAACGTGCTGGTCAGCATCTTATTCGACACGCCGGCCATCGCCGTGGACACGCATGTATTTCGCGTGTCCAACCGCCTGCAGCTGGCTGAAGGGAAGACGCCTCTGGAAGTCGAAAAGGGCTTGCAGAAGGCTATTCCCGAAGAATGGTGGAGCCGGGCCCATCACTGGCTCATCTGGCACGGCCGCCGCATATGCAAAGCCCGCAAGCCGGCCTGCGACGACTGCTTCCTGGCCGACCTGTGTCCTGCCTCGTCAATTGACAAAAAAGCTAAAACTCGGTAAGATAGAACATGCTTAGGCTACAGCCATTTTAATAATGGGGGAGGGTTCATTCAATATGGATTTAAAATACGTAAAGGGCAGCTATATGGATGAAATCATGTGTGAAGGCAAGCCGGTCTTATTCATGCTGGAAGGGCTGGAAGAAGGCCGGGACGAAGAAGCTCGCCGCTATGGCGAATTTGTCTGGGAATGGATTTTGGCGCACCGCTCCCGCGTTATGGCCCACGCGCCCCTCATCGCTAATTTTAAAAATAAGAAATGGCGGGCTGAAGGAGAGCCCGAAGTATCGGCAGAAGAAATATGCAGCTACCTGCAGCGCATCAATTCGGTATACGTGACCTATAACGGCGGCTTCGATATCTTCTTCGATACGAACAACGTATTTCAGGAACGGTCCATCGTCGTTTCTATGGGCAAAAACTTCGTCTTTAAAGGCGTTAAGCTCCTTTAATATATTGTCGAATTACGAGTGATGTGATACAATAAAAACAGTCTTGACAGTGAGGTGAAAGATAATGGCAAAACATATCATTACGATTAATACGGAATCGATTCAGAAAACGACGCAGCATGCTGGCTGCAGCGAATGTCAGACTTCTTGTCAGTCCGCTTGCAAAACGTCCTGCACCGTAGGCAATCAGGTCTGCACGAAATAATCAACATTGTTTATGAGGACGCCCTTTACCGTCAGGTAAAGGGTATTCTTGTTGTATGGAGGAATAATGACTACGATAAAACCGATGATTCACAAGTATTGTCAAAACGGCACGTACATGCTCCTGGACGTCAACAGCGGCATTATCAATGTAATAGATAAGATGACATACGACATTCTCGACGTATACGACGGAACGAATAAGGACGCCGTATACGAGGCTTTCGCCGGCGCGTATGCCAGGGAAGACATAGCGGAGACGCTGGGCGAACTGGACGAGCTCATCGAAAAGGAGTTGCTCTTTGCGCCTATGGCCGAAGACTTCCAGGTCGTCGCCGAAGAAGAGCCTATTGTAAAATCCCTGTGCTTGAATATTGCCCACGACTGCAACCTGCGCTGCAAATATTGCTTCGCGTCGCAGGGCGACTACGACACGCATAAGCGGGAGCTCATGAGCTTCGACGTCGCGAAACGGGCCGTCGACCTGCTTATCCGCAGTACCGAAGGGAAGCGGCAGCACTGTGAAATCGACTTTTTCGGCGGAGAACCGCTCATGAATTTCGACGTCGTCAAGCAGACGATCGAATACATCCGCGAGCAGGAAAAAATCCACGACAAAGTCTTTAAGCTGTCTCTGACGACGAACGGCATGCTGCTGGACCCGGCCAAGGTCAAGTACCTGACGGAAAATCATATCAGCCTGATCCTGAGCCTCGACGGCCGTCCGGAAGTGCACGACCGCATGCGCCCCGACGCCGGCGGCCGCGGCTCCTATGATTCGTGCGCTAAAAATCTCGTCTACGCGGCGGAGCACCGCGACGGTGAAGAATACTACGTCCGCGGCACTTATACGAAATACAACCTGGACTTTGCCAAAGACGTGGAACACATGGCCGATTTAGGCTTTGAAGGACTGTCTATGGAACCTGTCGTAGGCGACGATTTGTTCTACGCCATTACGGAAGACGATTTGCCCCGCATTTATGAAGAATACGACCGCCTGACAGATTTATATTTGCAGCGCATGGATGAAGGCCGCCCCTTTATCTACTACCACTTCATCATGGACTTGTACCGCGGGCCCTGTATTGCCAAGCGCCTCCGAGGCTGCGGCGCCGGCCATGAGTACATGTGCGTCGTGCCGAACGGCGATATATATCCCTGCCACCAGTTTGTAGGCCAGGACGAGTACGTCATCGGCAATGTATATGACGGCGTTACGGATACAAAGCTGCCGCCCCTGTTCCGCGATATGCACGTCCTCAACAAGCCGATTTGCTGCGACTGCTGGGCAAAATTCTTCTGCAGCGGCGGCTGCCATGCCAACAATATCAAATACGGCGGAGATATCAAAACGCCGTATGCCCTGAGCTGCAAGATTCAAAAGAAGCGCATTGAATGTGCCATGTACATCCAGGCCGTATTAGCCATGCGCGGCCAAAAGGTTCGCTTATTTGGCGACGACCGGGATGACTGCGAAGGATGCGGCGCCTGTGAATAAGCTGAAACGAGGCTTGGTGCTCGTCGTATTTCTCTATCTCCTGTATGCGATTGCGAAAGAGGGGCCGACGACGGAATTGGTCGGACTGCTCCTGCTGCTGGCTTTTGTCTTTGTCATGCAGTGGTGGATGAAGAGCGACCTTCGCAGGCGAATGAAAGAAAAACAAAAAGACGACATATAATAGGATGTCAGTATGCGACGCGCAGGAAGAACGCCGATTTTTCCTGCGCGTTTTTGTATTCGGAAAAAACGGCGCATTTCTTGAAAGTGGATATAGAAAATAAAATATAAAAAAGTCTACTGATTTTGTTGACTTTATGATAAAACAGGAGTATGCTATGGATGTAAGCAAAAGTGCATCGTAAAGGTGTACTTTTAATTTGGAGTAATTGTATATTATTTATAGACGCGCAGGAGTGAAGCATTATGGCAGAATTATTAAACATAGAAGGGCTGAAAGTAGAAGTTGAAGGAAAGGAAATCTTAAAGGGATTGGATTTAACCGTTCGTGCCGGCGAAGTTCACGTCATCATGGGAACGAACGGCGCAGGGAAATCGACGTTGTTCAACGCCGTCATGGGGCATCCGAAGTATACCGTTACAGGCGGCAGTATTTTCTTCGAAGGAAAGGATATTACGCGCATGCCCGTAGACGAACGGGCTAAGGCGGGAATTTTCATGGCTTTCCAGGCGCCCATTGCCGTGCAGGGAATTTCTGTGGAGAACTTTACCCGCAGCGCTAAGAGCACGATAAGCGGCGAAACGCAGCGCATCATGCCTTTCCGTAAAAAGCTGAAAGCGCAGATGGAAGAACTGAAAATGGACAGCTCCTATGCTTCCCGCTACGTCAACGACGGATTTTCCGGCGGCGAACGAAAGAAGACGGAAATCCTTCAAATGTGCATGCTGGAACCGAAGCTGGCCATGCTGGATGAAATCGACTCGGGCCTCGATGTCGACGCCGTCCGCGTCGTGTCGCAGACTGTGGCGAAATACCATGACGAGGGGAACGCTCTCATGGTCATTACGCATCACAGCGAAATTTTGCAGGGCCTTCAGCCGGACGTGGTTCATGTCCTCATCGACGGAAAAATCGTCAAGTCCGGCGGCCCGGAATTGATCCAGGTCATCGAGGAAAAAGGCTACGACAGCTTTAGATAAAGAGAAAGGCAGGTACCATGTCATGACTACTATGGCTAATGCGGCGGAACAGAAACGGGAAGACGAACGCAGGACGATCGAAGCGTTTTCTGATTTCAGCAATATATATAACTTTAAAAAGGACTTTACCTATTCCTATAAAACCGAGGCCGGCTTGACGGAAGACATCGTCCGGACCATTTCGGCTGAAAAAAAGGAACCGAAATGGATGCTCGATTTCCGTTTGAAATCGCTGGATATTTTTCACCATCTGGAATATCCTGTTTGGGGTCCCGATATCAGCGAACTCCATATGGACGACATCGTTACCTATGTCCGGCCCAATACGCAGATGAAAGACAGCTGGGATGACGTGCCTGACGACATCAAGGACACCTTCGACCGACTGGGGATTCCCGAGGCCGAAAAGACGTCCCTGGCCGGCGTAGGAGCCCAGTACGATTCGGAAGTCGTATACCACAGTATTCAGGAAGAGCTGGTGCAGCAGGGCGTCATCTACACGGACTTTGAAACGGCACTGCGGGAATACGGGGATATCATTCAGGCTCATTTCATGAAGCTCGTGCCGCCGACGGACCATAAATTTGCTGCGCTCCACGGCGCCGTCTGGTCCGGCGGCTCCTATGTATACGTGCCGGCCGGCGTAGACGTATCCATTCCGCTACAGAGCTATTTTCGCTTGAACGCGCCTGGAGCCGGCCAGTTTGAGCATACGCTGATTATTGTGGAAAACGGCGCGAAGGTGCATTTCATTGAAGGCTGTTCCGCGCCGAAATACAACGTAGCCAATCTCCACGCCGGCTGCGTCGAATTGTTTGTCGGCGACGACGCGTCGCTGACCTACTCGACCATAGAAAACTGGTCGAAGAATATGTACAACTTAAATACAAAACGGGCGATTGTCGGCCGAAACGGCACGATCAACTGGGTGACAGGGTCTTTTGGTTCCCATACATCCTGCCTGTACCCCATGAGCATCCTGCAGGGAGAAGGAGCGCACTGTGAATTTACAGGTGTTACCTTTGCCGGCAAAGGGCAATATCTCGATACGGGATCGAAGGTAGTCCACAACGCGCCGAAGACGACGAGCAATATCAATTCCAAGTCCATCAGCAAGGACGGCGGCGTCTGCATTTACCGCGGCAGCGTCGTCATCAATCCCCGCGCCGAGGGGGCGAAGGCCAACGTCAGCTGCGAATCGCTGATGCTGGATGAACAGTCGCAGTCCGATACGATTCCGGCCATTGTCGTCAAGAACGACAACGTCGATCTCGGCCATGAAGCATCTATCGGCCGCATTTCCGACGAAGCCGTTTTCTATCTCATGAGCCGCGGCCTCAGCGAAGATGAAGCTAGGGCGATGCTGGTCAAGGGCTTCGTAGAACCTGTTTCCAAAGCTCTTCCGCTGGAATACGCCGTAGAGATGAATAATCTGATTAACCTCGAATTAAAAGGGTCATTGACCTAAGGAGGGGAGATATACATGAACGTAAAGACAAAACCTGTGATGCAACTATATAATGAGCTTCCCCGGCCCACATTTCGGACAATAAAAGTCAATAACTTGGAGCTTGAACCTCTGCCGGAACGGCCATCGGGCAGATATACGCCGCAGCATCAGCGTGAAGGGGACATTTCCCTATATTTTTATCAGGGAAACGGCATGCCCGACCTGGGAGAGTTTCAAGGGGCCAATGCCGAAGCGCTGGAACGGGCCCTGCGCCATGCCGATAAGGGATGCGCCATTGAAGCCGAAGCGGGAGCCAAGGGGACGGCCCGCTTAGTATATGAAGTAAACGACGACCATCCGACGTTGAACCGGCAGCTTCGCATTACGGCCGGAGCTGGCAGCGACGTAACAGTATATTTAGTATTTGAAGGCGGCGCCGCTGGCGGCGAGGTAAACTTCCTGCATTACATCCGTGCAGAGGCAGGCGCTCATGTCAAAATCGTGAAGGTACAGCTTCACGAAGGCAATGTCCGCCACATCGAGCACCGGTATGCCGAAACTGCCGAAGGCAGTTCCGTCGAATACGTCAGCGCCGAGCTGGGGGCAAAGGAAGCCGTCGTATATTACAAAACGGATCTCCTGTACGATGAAAGCTCCTTTGACAGCAAAAGCTTGTATTTAGGCAAAGATAAGCAAATCGTCGATTTTTCCTACTGGATTCCCATGCAGGGCAAAAAGACGAAAGCCGACGTCGCCATAGCGGGGGCTTTGCAGGACGAAGCGAAAAAAGCTTTTCGCGGCACTATCGATTTCCTGCGGGGAAGCAAAAAGGCCGTCGGGTCTGAAGCCGATACGTGCATTCTCCTGAGTCCTAAAGTCCATTCGATTTCCGTGCCCCTACTGCTGTGCAAGGAGGACGACGTCGTCGGCAATCATGCTTCCAGCGCCGGGCAGATTGATGAGGACACGCTGTTTTATCTCATGAGCCGCGGCTTTGACTATCAAGGCGCCCAGGCGATTATCGTCGAGTCCCATATCCGTCCTGTTGTCGACGCCTTAGGCGACGGCGCGCTGGCGGAGCGGGTGCTCCAAACCGTGCGAGAACGGATGAATTCCCAAGGATAGAAAGGTGATAGCTATGCTGAATGTACGCAATGATTTTCCCATTTTAACGAAACGGCACAACGGCCATCAGCTCGTGTATCTCGACAACGCGGCGACGACGCAGAAACCGCGGCAGGTCATTCAGGCCGTCGTCGATTTTTTAGAAAACCATAACGGCAACCCCCATCGCGGCGCTCATATCCTCAGCGTCGAAGCGTCTGAAGCCTATGATCAGGCGCGGGAAGCCGTGCGCCGGTTCATCAACGCCCGCAGCGGCGAAGAAGTCATTTTCGTACGCAATGCGACGGAAGGGATGAATCTCATCGCTCGGAGTTACGGCGAAACGCACTTGCAAAAGGGAGATAAAATTATCATCCCTATTTCAGAGCACCATGCCAACCTCGTGACATGGCAGCGGGTCTGCCGTGCGACCGGCGCGGAGCTGGTATATATGTATCTCGACGAAACAGGTCATTTTACGGAAGACGATTTGGCTAAGATTGATAGATCTGCTAAAATCGTAGCCTTCGCCGGCGTCAGCAATGTGTTGGGCATGAAGGTGCCGTCTGAAAAAATCATTGAACGAGCCCACGCCGTCGGAGCCGTCGTCGTGTATGACGGCGCGCAGGCGGTGCCGCATATGAAAGTCGACGTACAGGCGCTGGACTGTGATTTCATGGTCTTTTCCGGACACAAGATGCTCGGCTCTGCCGGTACGGGCGTCGTCTACGGCAAAAAAGAACTTCTTAATGACATGGAACCCTTCCTGCTGGGCGGGGACATGATCGAATATGTACAGGAACAAACGACGACCTTCAACGTATTGCCTTTTAAATTTGAAGCCGGCACGGAAAACGTCGAAGGCGCCGTGGCCCTCCATGCGGCCATTGAGTATCTCGAACGCTTGGGCTGGGAGGCTATTGAAGAACACGAACATGCCTTAGTCGTCCGGGCCTTGGAGGGGATGAAGAAGATTCCGCACATCCGCATTATCGGCAGTACGGACCCGGAAGAAAAGACCGGCGTCATCGCCTTCATGATAGACGGCGTCCATCCCCACGATGCGGCGACAATTCTTGACAGCTACGGCATCGCTATCCGTTCCGGCCATCACTGCGCCCAGCCTTTCGGCGCTCATATCGGCGCGGAAGCGTCGAACCGCATCAGCTTCTACATCTATAATACGATAGAAGAAGTAGACTATTTCCTGGAAACGCTGCCCTTAGTGCGCAGGCAGATGGGCTACAAGGACTGAGGAGGCGGACGATATGGAAGCAATGAACGAGTTATATTCTGATATTATTTTAGAGCATAACCAGCGCCAGGAAAACAAGCGCTTGCTGAAGATCTATACGATGGAAGAACGAGGCCATAACCCGAGCTGCGGCGACGACATTACGCTGCAAGCCAATATCCGGGACGGCGTCATCGTCGATGCGGCCTACACCGGCCACGGCTGCGCTATCAGCCAGGCGTCGGCAGATATTATGATAGATATCATCAAGGGGAAATCGGTAAAGGAAGCTCTCCGCCTAGTCGATTTATTCTTGGAAATGATTAAGCGGAATATTACCGATGAAGACCAGCTGGAGGAATTGGAAGACGCCATAGCTCTTAAAAATATTTCTAATATGCCGGCCCGCGTCAAATGCGCCGTCTTAGCATGGCATACGCTGAAAGAAGCCGTCGAGCGCGGCGAGATACAATAATTGCCGGCCTTTTAAACTGAGTATACATGCCGCCTTCAATTGCGTTATGAGAAAATGCATTGGAGGCGGCATACTTTTTTTGAAAAACGTATTGACAACAGGACGAAAAGAGGATATACTAAACAAGCTGTTGCGGCAGGGCGCCGCGGCAGGCCGGATAGCCGGT
>ERZ838577.1516-NODE-1516-length-30653-cov-4.915975_pt1 | contig 30653 bp, 19 predicted proteins | sample MGYA00519682_ERZ838577 | MGnify/ENA primary metagenome ERZ838577 (study PRJEB31850, sample SAMEA3708838) | human gut metagenome | biome: human gut; feature: human-associated habitat; material: faeces | place: China | collected 2014 ...
TATAATAGGGTTCATATAGGGTTACTATAGGGTTCGTATAGGGTTCATGACGGTATTTAATAAGTAGTGATTAACTATTAATGATCTAATAAAATAGTAACTCTCCATGACAATCACCTGTTTTTATACTGATTTACAGGCACATTCCCCTGCTGAAGAGAACCCAGAAAATTGGACAAATAACTTTTTGAATAACTACCCCCTGCCTCCTCCTCTCGCAGGCAGAAGAACCACATGGCAATCAACACTTCTTCCATGTAAAGGGGGGATGCGGGAGGGGGTAGTTATTTCTCACAAAACCGACTTTTAGCGGCCTTGTTTTCTTATTTCAACAACTTCAACAGCAACTTTTTCAATTCCGGGTCCGAGGGACGAGGAGCATTAATGGTCACCACTTTCCCTTCCCGATCGAATACCATGAAACGAGGGATTCCCTTAATTTTATAATCTTTCACGATCTGAGCCCAACCTCCGGCAAACAATTGTACTCCCGCCAGACCTTCCTGATCCAGCACGTCGAGCCACTTTTGGTAGTCTTTTTTCTCATCCACGGAAACCCCGATAAAGACGACATCTTTTCCTTCCATTTCCTTTTCCAGTTTCACCAAATAGGGCACCTCTTTCCTGCAAGGTCCGCACCAAGTAGCCCAAACATCCACCACCACTACTTTCCCGTGAAAATCGGACAAAGAAACCATTTTACCATTCCGGTCGGGATAGGTGAAATCAGCCGCCTTTTCTCCTTGTTTCCCCTGGTATAATTTGGCCGATACCGCATTCATTCGCTCACGATGGTTCACCGTCGTCAAGTAATCGCCGTATTCCCGAACAATAGCCATATACTCGTCATAAGTCTTGCAACGTTCTGCATACCAAAGTATAATTTCGGCTTTCAACGCCCCGTCAGACAACCATTCCAAACGTTCCGGCAAAGTCGTTTTCACCCGTTCACCCCCCAACGCGAACGTCGTGTACCGCTGTAAATAATCATACCCGTACGGTTGTTCCAATACCGAAGCATCCGATAACTTATTTTTGGACACAATCGTCTTGTAATACACCGGATAATCGGCAGGAGTCGGACGGCTCGGCTTATAAGTATCTTTACCCGCCTTCAGGGCATTCAGAATACGGAAAGCATAATAATCCAAATCGAAATCCACCGTCTGCCGGACTAAACGACTGAAATTTTCATCCTGAAAAGTAATCTTTTCTTGAAACTCCCGTGCCCGGGGAAGAAAATCCATAAAATAAGGGAAAAAATCTCGGTAATCGAACAACGCGTATTTAAGATTATCTGTCCTTTCACGCACCGGAATCATCAGGGATTCCCAACGAGCCAACAACAAATTCTCGGGAGTATTACGAGCCGTGATCACGATCGTATCTTCCGGGAAATTCACTTCCCCCCGGTCTCCCGGTTTCATGTACAGACGTATCCGGTTCAGACTCTCTTTTCCACCGACCGTGTAGAATCCTTTCCGCTCCGGCTGGAAAGTAAACCCGTACCAACCGTCCCGGCTCACTTTCGAGGTCGCGATCAGGCTTTCCTTCCCGTCCTCCACCTTATACAAATGCACTTCGTCCATTCTCTCCCGTGTCACTTTACCACATATTCCCGCGTAAGTCAACCGATCGTTCAATTCACTTTCATAACGATCCATGTATTCTCGTGTTAACTGTGCCATCTGAGGAGAAAGAGCCCGTTCTTCACTCTGACGTCCCAGCCGGATATACCGGGCCAATTGCTCATTTGTACCTTCCCGAAGGACAAAACCGAACTGGAAAACCAAATCCATCACAACATATTGGGGAAAATCACGCCCATGTTCCTCTAAACTCTTCAACACCCCTTCAACATCCTTACTCAAATAGGCGACCTCGTAATCCAGTAAATTCTCGATCTTTTGTTTTCCCTCAAAATCAATCTTTTTCAACTGAACAGCGATTCCCCCGATTCTCTCTGGCCACTCTTTTTCTTTGGAACTGTTCAAACGGGCCAACTCTTCCGAATAAACCGAATTAATTTTCCCATCCACGACCTCTCTCCCCACGTTCCGATCGAAATCATCCTTGTGATCAATCAAATATTCGAAACGAATATCTGCCGGCTTCATATCCTGCTCGAATAAAAACCAGTTCTCTTCACGACATTTTGCTTTATCGCTTAATTTCCCGAAAATTTCCAGACAAACACCTTCAACCCGCTTACCGTCACCGGCATCTTTCAAGGCCTGCACGTACTGCGAATATTGTTTGGGTGAAAGTTTCCCCTTCCGATAACACTCATCCAGATAATAATAAGAAGTCTTTTCATTCAATCCTCTCGCCAGCCGTTCTCGGAAACGTTCCCACGGACTACCTCCAACCAACCGATGTTGTACGGTTCCGTCCGGACGAATCATAAAAAATGTCGGGTAAGCCCGCACCTGAAATTGTTTTCGCAACTCTATCCCCTCCCCTTTTTCCATATCGAACTTCACGCAGACAAAAGCCGCGTTCATAAACTCTCCTGCCTCGGGCAAAGTAAACACGTTATTCAACATATTCTTACAAGGCCCGCACCAACTGGTATAGCAATCCATAAACACCAGTTTATTCTCCTTCCGGGCTTGTTCCAACGCTTGTTGGAATGTCAGATCGCGAAAATCCACCCCTTGGGCATTCACCCGAAATAAGGAACCGCACAACAGTGCGGCCCATAATATCAATTTATATTTCATCTCTTTAATGATTATTTTTTATACTCGAAATCGACCACTTTCCCACATACATTCTTGTACCGGGCAACCTCCTTCAGCGAACCATCCGTGCTCATCTCCAACACCACGATAGAACCCGAGTTTTTGGCTCCCGAACCGTCACTGACACCAACCCACATCTGGTTGGTATTCCCGACCTGGTCGCATTCGATATAATCGACATTTCCTCCCCCTACTTCATATTCCATCAACAAATTTCCCGTGTCGAAACTAACGCAAGCAATCTTCCCGGCATAACCGTAATACAGGAAATTAGCCTTCTGGGAGGTCGTGAAAGTACGTGCTTCCTTACCTCCCGGGTGAGACAACTGTCTCTTCCTCTTGGGAGAAAACTGCGGGTTGTCGTCCTTATCCTTACCCACCTCGAAAGAGAGCATGTAATGCTCGCCCGCGTCGTCAATCATCACGGCTCGTCCGTTACTCATAGAATACTCGTTACCGAACAATCCACCCCACACCATCTGCATACCCACACTATTCGGATTAAACTCCCCGGTCAGGTCATCCGGCAAAGTAATAATTTCATCATACTGCAAGGGGCATTTCATGGAAATAAAACGCTCTTTCCCCTGATCATAAAAATAAGCCCTGTAATTAACCATTGAAAAAAAGAAATCAAACGGGGCGATCTTCTCGTAATCTCCCTTCACGGCAACCCCGTATTTCGGATAACCGTTTTCCCGATTCCCTCTCCGGTAAATGATTCCATTATTATTCACGTACTCATAAAGAGTAATACTATGCGTACCGAAAGACTGTGGCTTCACAACCGCCGGCTGGAAATAAAACATATCTTTAAAATCCATCACATACGACATATCCAACGGTTTTACCACAACTCCGCCCCGCTCGTCATCCGTCATGATCACCACCATCTTTTCCGCTCCCGAGATCATACTTGTTATATAACGGACCCCCGTCGGATTCTTTCCGGCGACTTCCCCATTCACTTTCCGATAGGCATCCTCTACCACCGAACCGACAACATTCACGAAGGTCACGTTAGCCTCCCCGTTCACGTTACTCAAGGCCATCATCCCCTTTGAATAAGAATTAACCACCGTAACCTGCGCCCATCTGTCAGAAACATACTGTATTCCCGTTTTCTTATCCGTCATCTCGAAAATAAGCGAATATTCCCCCGGTATACTCGTGACTTCCACATCCAAATCCTTCTCGAAAGAGAGTGTATCAGAACTCGTGGGATTACCGGCACCATAAGTAATATACATGTGCCACAAATAAGTGTAATTCTCCGGGTTAAAATCTCCGTCACGCACCGTAATCTTCGGTGTAACCTGCAAGCGCGTGAATTGTTCTACCGTCGTATCCCTGATCCTCTCGATAGTAACATCGTTCAATTCCCTATATATATCATTCCCTTTATCCTCCAGGCAAGCGTAAAAGACACAGGCAATAAACCCTAACAAACAATATATTCTTTTCATTTATACTTTCATATTTACTAAGTTACACAATAAATCACCAAGGCTCTATAACAGCGTTATTCTCATCTTTTACCGGATAATTATCCTTAAAATAATCACTCATATAAGCCCCGTACACTTGCCACATCGAACGCTGATCGGAATACTCGCTCGATTCCACCGGGAAATCCCGTTTCAATTCAATCATGCACAACTCGTGTTTCCGCCGGGAATAAACCCCGAAATCATACTTGATGGTCTGTTCCCAGTAAGTCGGCTTACCCAACATGTTGGAAACAAGCAACCGGCAACTCAAACGCTCGGTAATCCCCAATTCCAGCGCCTCCGAAGGTTTCAAGCTAAGCGTGATGACCACCTGTTTGTTTTCCAATGCCTCGTCCTTATTATAAATAATCACGGGAATATTCACGTATACCGAATCACCGGGCAACTCGTACTCCGCTTTCAAAGCCTCGTAATGTAAACCCACTTCCGCTGTCGTCTTTTCCTCATCCACCACCACGATCACCGGACGGCCTTCCCGTGCGGCTTCCCCGGCCAAATTCACCCGCACCCACAAGGTATCCTGATCAACCCCCTTACCGGCAAAAGAATAAACGATACTGTCCAAAGTCTTTGTCCAATAATAACTTTCCGCCTGCAACTGGAAATAAACCGCATCCTTCCCCGTGAAAGGATAGTCCGCGTTATCCTTACAACTTCCAAAGGCAATCAACAATAAGAAAATATAATATAATTTTTTCATAACTCCGCTTTATTTAATATCACCAAACTCAATTTCATCATCCGGCATCGGGAACACGTAATTGCCGGTCATCACAACTCCCATATCCGGTAAAGTCATGTAATCAAGCCGCTTATAATAATAGAACAACTGTCCTTCCGCCATAAACTCTTTCCGGTACTCCGCCTCGATCTCCGCGGCCAGATCACAATTCTCCTCCAACGGGTAATTCACGTATCCCCGGTGATCACGTAACGTTTGCAAATAACTCTTATCCCCCGAAGCTTCCGCGGCTATCAAGTACATCTCCGACAATTTCAGTAAAGGAATCCTGTTCACACCCCTGTATTTACCGATATATGATTTGGCCTCCCCGGTCTTCAAGAAAAACATATTCTGGTTCCGCCAATCTATATCCACACCGGGTGTTCCGAACACGCTGGTCCGACGAGTATCGGATATATGACACTTCACGGAACTTTCTTCGCCAAAATACACGTCCGACCGCCCCTCTTCCATATTATACACGTACAAGGAAGATATATACTCGTTTTCACTACATAAATACCCCCACGTCTTATCCTGTAGCAATTGTGATTCCTCCAACAAAGCAAACTTTTTCGAATCGATAACCTCCTTTGCACATTCCAAAGCTTTCGTCTTATCCCCTTTATACAAATACACACGTGCCAGTAACGCTGTCATACCGTAATAATTCAAACGGGACTTCCGGTACAACCAGAAACCGTCACCCTGGATATAATCCTCCGTCTCGTAGCCCGATTCCGTGTACGAATCGCGTGTCGGTCCGATCGGATCCACCTCTCGGATCAGTTTCCGTGCCGTCTCCACGTCACCGATCACCTTATCAATCACCTCCGCGACCGTCAATTGAGCCACCGGTTTATTAGTCACTTCTTCCACGTAAGGAATTGCTGCCTGATTCGCCCCTCTTAAATACGACGGGGCAAATCCCCGCAACAAGTCAAAATGCAAGAATCCCCGTAACGCCATAGCCTCCGCTTTCACAGCCTCGTACACGCCGCTACTGAAAACATCTTTCCGCCCATCAATATTAGCAAGAATATGATTACAATTTGCTATCGCATTATAATTTCCCCGCCAAATAGTATCAATACATTTTTCAATCTTTGTTGCCTCATAATCATAGTTTAGAGCATCCGCATAATCAATCGAAACCTCCGTGTACACCTGCCCCACCATATCCAGAAAACCCATCGTCTCGGTCCCTCCATACATTTGCGTTCTTGCCATAACCGTGTATATACCGGTTAACGCATCCCGAAAACCTGATTCCGACTCGAACAAAACCTCCTGTTTTATCTGCGACTTCGGATCCACATCCAGCCAATCACTGCAACCACCCAACAAAAGGGTACCTGCCAACCCAATATATTTTACTATTCTATATTTCATAATTCAGACCTATTAATTTCGTAAACAACTAAAACCGGGCTTGTAAACCGATACTAAAATTACGGGCAAACGGGTAATCAATACCCCTTTCCTGCTTCACCGTCGAAACCCGGAATACATCATTCATATAAAACAAGGCTTTCAACCGCTTTAACCCCACTTTTTTCATCCAGTCCATCTTGAATTCATACGACACGTTCAAGGTTGACAGTTCCAACCAATTATTATCCTCGACGAAACGAGACGTTGGCTTCGTTACACTCGTCACATTTGCGGTAGCTCCACCGATAAGTCGCGTGAACATCACCTTATCTCCCGGTTTTTGCCAACGATCCTCGAATACCCGGCGATCGACATTCTCCCGTAAATCCGCATCCTGCACCTTGTCCACCAATGTCTGGTTGTAAACCTGCCCCCCGTAATTGTAACGGAAAATCGCGTTCAACTGAAATCCTTTCCAGGCCAAATTAGTCCCGAACGTACCTTCCAAATCCGAATCCGTGCATCCACCAATCACGTAATTATCCGTGCTCCAGGTCGTCACAATATCCCCGTTTACAGCCTGAAACAACTCGTACCCGGTAGCGGGATCTACCCCCAATGACTGATTCACCCAAATAGAATTCATCGATTTCCCCTCGATATAACGCACTTTAGGCCGATTAGACTCTTTACTCTTGGAGCCGGACATCGTATCCTCATCCTGATCATCATTATAAGCACGCAAAGCATTGGAAATCTTCATTAATTTATTCTTGTTATGCAAAGCCGTCGCGTTCACGCTCCAATACAATTGCTTCGAAGGATTCTTCAACAATGCCACACGTAAACTCAACTCGTACCCGTAATTCTTCACCTCACCCAAATTATCCATATAGGAACCAAATCCCAAAGAGGGCGGTAAAGTCACGGCAGTCAATACATCCTTGGATAACTTCACGTAGTAGTTCCCCGTAAAATTGATCCGCTCATCCCACAAATCAATATCCAATCCATAGTTTTGCTGCAACGTGCGCTGCCATCCTAACTTCTCGTTTCCCAAGGCCATTACCTCGGCACCCACAGTATGATGATAACGCTCACCCGTTAAATACTTGTAAGTCGTCATCGCTTGATAAGGATTGTAATTCTGGCTACCCGTCAAACCGTACGACCCGCGTATCTTCAACTGATTGATAAAAGTTACATCTTTCAGGAAACCCTCGTTTTGCAAATTCCATCCTAAACCCACAGACCAGAACGGTGCCCATCGCTTGTCCGAACCGAAACGGGAAGACGCATCCTCACGAAAAGAAAGATCCAGCAAATAACGCTCATCATAGCTGTAATTCAAATTTCCCAAGAAACCCACCAAACGCGAAGTATACTCATCCCCGGAAGGCGAACCGGCTTTCTCGTACTGCGTCGCAAAACTGATATAATCCAGATTCTCGTTCGGGAATCCTTCCGTCTTCACCGTGAATTGCCTCGTCACGCTCTCCTGAAGATTCCAACCCAAATTAGCATTAAGCACATGTTTCTCCATCTGGTAGAAATAAGTCATTACCAAACTGGCATCATAACTATACTTCTCTCCACGTGTTCCGATATAAGCTCCCCGACGATCGAAATTATCATCGTCGTAAGTAGCAAAATCCGTATGTTTGGCAGGCTTGAAATTGTCCTCGTAAGTATTCTGGTGCGTAAACGAAAAACTACCTTTCAAACGCAATCCATCCATGACCGTCCAGTCGATCCCGAAATTATTCGTCACGTCATTATATTTCTCCTCATCCCTCGTATTCAACGTCGTATTATACAACGGATTATAATAATCCTTTCCTAACCCGCCACCACCGATCGGGATATACTTATCCACCTTATAAATATAATTACCGTCATCATCTTTATACCGCACGTAAGGATTACGTTTCGTGTAAACGCTGAAAGACCCGTAAGGAGAATTTATCGCCTTCACGTTCGAATAAGTCAAATTATTCCTGAAAGTCAAATTCTTGTAAATATACTGCAACTCCATTCCCAGAGCTAAACGACGACGCCCGGATTCTTTCATCACCCCCGGCGTGTTGCTATATCCCAACTCGATACCGTACCGGATATTCTCGTTACCACCATCCAAACGCAACGAATGCTTGTGAGCAACGGCAACGGCATCCAATGGCTTATCCAGCCAGTACGTGTCATACCCCCTTTTTATATTCGCCAGTTTCTCGTTATACCATTTATTCAACGTAAGTTGAGAATTCACTGCCGTAGACGTGTACATCCCTGCCGCTTTCTCTATAGCCAATTTCTCTTCCGCATTACACACGTTATAATCACTCAGGTCGGCAATATAAAACGAGGCATCCGCATTATAACTTACCTGCATCTTACCGCTAGCCGGAGCATTCGTCGTGATAACCACCACCCCGTTAGAGGCTCTCGAGCCATAAATTGCCGTTGCCGCCGCATCCTTTAGCAAGGTAATAGAAGCCACCCGGTAAGGATCCATATCATACACTTTCTCGGCCGTCGTCTCGAACCCGTCAACGATGAATACCGGCGTGTTCGGGTTACCCTCGTATTCACCCTTCATCCCTGCAATACTCCCGGCTCCCCGGATCTGGAATTCGGGAACCACGTTCGGATTCGAACCGGCCAAATTATTCTCTATTTTCATGAACGAAGGATCGACATTCTGCAAAGCGGTCAAGATATTCTGATTTCCCCCCATCTGCAATTCCTCTGCCGTGATCGTCCGGGCGGCACCGGTGAAACTATTTTTCGCCCGCGTGTAGTACCCCGTTACCACGACATCCTCCAGCTCACTTACCGCCTCCTCCAACACCACGTCAATCTGTGTCCGTTTCCCGATCACCTCTTCTCTATCTTTCATCCCGACCATCGAAAACACCAGGGTATTATTACCCTCCGGAACCGTCAAGGCATACTTCCCGTCCACGTCCGTCACGGTCCCCAGCTTCGTACCCTTGATCATCACCGTCACTCCCGGCAACGGCTCCTTCTTTTCATCCGTCACCTTTCCCGTGATCCGTACCCCTTTCTTTTCCGGCTCGGTCGTACTCCTTTGAATAATAATCACCTTATCCTTAAACTGGTACGACAACCCCGTATTTTCCAGACATTGATCCAAAACATCTCGCACCATGGTTTGCCTCACATCCACGTTGATATGCAAGACAGCTTTCACGTCCTCGGATTTATAGATAAACATATATTCCGTCAACTGTTCTATACTTCGAAACACCTGACTTAACGCCGCATCAGACATTTTCAAATCGATACGAGCCTCCTGAGCACTAATAGTAGCATGACAGGTACAAAAACCCAAAAGCATAAATAACGCAAGTAGTTTCATTTTTCTCAACGTTTGTTGAAATTTCCGTTTTTTTCTCATAACTTTGTTTAGCTTATTATTAAATTAATACAAGTGTTAGCTGAGGGGCTAACAGGTAAGGGGATGTGAGGGCATCTCCTTATTTTATTGACTCACGTAAATTGTATTCTCCGCATAAGTGAAATGAATTCCTTTCGTCGTCTGGAGATGTTCCAGTATCGTACGTACTTCCGCGTACCGGTTGGAATGAAGATAAAAGCGGACATCTTTCAGTGAGGGCTGAGTGTACACCACCTTAAAATCATACCAACGAGACAATTGCCGGAAAATATCTTCCAGCCGCTCGTCATTCGCGATAATTTTACCTTCTTTCCAAGCGAGAACCGCCTGAACATCGGCTTGATGCGTTTCCAGCTTCCCGGAAACACGATCGAATATAGATTGACGTGAGGGCGTCAACGTGATATTCTTACCCACTTCCGGAAATTCCTGCCTGATTTTTCCCGTAACAAGCGTGGAGACAACCATATTCTCGTCATTGTAAGCCTTTATATTAAAACTCGTTCCGAGAACCCGCAAATCCATCGCCTCCGTGTTCACGATGAAAGGAGCACGTTCATCATGTTCTACCTCGAAATAAGCCTCCCCCTCCAAGTAAACTCGTCGTTCATCCCCCGAAAAAGTTTCAGGATATTTCAACGAACTCCCCGCGTTCAACCACACCCGGCTCCCATCCGCCAAGACAAGATTGAACTCGCATCCCCGCGGAACAACAAGAGTATTGTACTCCACTTGCCCGGCCTCCGGGTCAGACTTTGCCACGTATTCCAATCTCCCGGAATCAGCCAGTTGAATATCAACCCTTTGCGTGGAACGAATGATCTCCATGTTTCGAGGGGAAACCGGGATCTCCTTCCCATCAGCCAATTTCAGAATCGGCACGTTTGCCGCAGGAACAGAAACAAGAGTCAAAGCGGCAGACCCCGTCGACCGATACGGCCAGTTCCAAATCGTTAACCCGGTCACCACGATCACGGCAATCACGGCTGCATACCTCATAAATCCAACCCGCCAGCGATGACGACGCACCCGGTCCACAACCCGTTTTCGAGCCATCTCGTCATCTATTGCTTCCCATCGTTCCGTCCAACGGATCAAATGATACTGCTTCACCCGCTCCTTGAAAATCCGTTGAGCATCCGCATCCCCATCAAGCCACTCGTTGAACTCCCGTTCCTCCGCTTTGCTTAATTCTCCCGAAAGATACTCCCGGATTCGTATTTCTTTTTCATTTTTATCCATCATGTCATATCTGTCTTCATATTTCATAAGACAAACACGGGAATTGAAAAATGGGTGAATAACTCTTGAAAGTTTTTTCAAAAATTATTTCTCTCCACGAAAAAAAACAGTAAAAGGGAATCAGGGAATTGTTGACGCAATTGTTTTAAACCACCGTTTAACAGAGTCTTCACGGTATTCACGGAGACGCCCAATTCTTCGGCCGTCTCCTTGTATTTTTTTCCTTCAACAACAATAGCCTCTACCACCATCCGAGTCTTCCGCGGCAACTCCTCAATCGCTTGCCGAATAGCCTTGATTAATTCCTGGGAAACGGTCATCGCCTCCTCCTCCACGGCATCATACCTCAGAAATTCAGCTTGCGCAAATTCCTTCTGGTCCCGAATCTTGTTTAAACAAGCGTTTTTCACGCATCGGAACAAATAAGTACTCAAAGCCTCCGGTGTCAACTGTCGATAAGCGTTATTCTTGATAAAATGGTAAAACACCTCCTGCACGATATCCTCCGGGAAACTGCAATCATCAAGCATCGAGCCGGAAAACAGCACCAACGGTTTATAATAGCGTTGGAATAGCAATTTCCCCCCCTCGTTCATATCCCTTTGAAAGGCAATTAATATCTCCGAATCGGACACACTCATTTCATCCTATTTTCCATTTAATGATACAAAGATAAAAATTAATCCAGAAAACCGATATCACACTACTCACGTTTTCCTTTCCTCTTGATCGGCAACCTCGGGAAAAGTTTTCTGAAACGAACCAGATAGATCGTGACATTACTTCCCGCGATAATAAGAGTTACCGCCGAAATGATCATGGCGATCCCGCAAATTAACCGGAGAGTCAAAGATTCCCCGAAAACCGTTACCCCGAAGAAAACAGCCGTTAAAGGTTCCAAGGCTCCGAGGATAGCCGTGGGAGTCGAACCGATGTATTGAATGGCCTGCGTGGTACAAAGAAACGACACGGCCGTCGGGAAGACCGCAAGAGCAATGATATTACCCCACAAATACCAAGTATCGACCACGTGCAGGCTTGCCCCGAAATCCACCCGGACAAAAAACAGCATCACACCGAAAACCAACACGTAGAACGTCAGCTTAAGCGTCGCAATATCCTTCAGAACGGGACGATTCACACTTACAATATAAATCGCGTAAGAAAGGGCCGAAACCACAACCAGAAGTATTCCCGTCAAACTCAACGTTGATCCGTCCTCTCCCTTATAAAGCAAACCTATCCCCCCCAACGCCAACAAAATACACAAAATCGTTTGCATCGTCAGTTTCTCCTTGAAAAAGAGCGCCATGATCACAGCCACCATGATCGGGTAAACGAACAGCAACGTAGACGCAATTCCGGCCTCCATGTAATTATAACTCTGGAACAGGGTCAACGAAGAGAGTGCCACCAGTAATCCCATGATCATCAACGGGAGAATCTCCTTGCGCTTCAATTTAAAATCACGTCCCCTCGCCTTGATCATGATCCCCAATACCGGGATAGCGAATAAATATCTCAAAAATAAAACCGAATCCGGATTCATACCCGCCTCGTACAAGGGAAGGGCAAACAAAGGATTCATCCCGTAAGTCGCTGCCGCGATTACTCCCAAAACATATCCTGTCGTTTTTGTATTCATAATTATCACATTTGGCCGTCAAAGGTAAACCATTTATTCTTACCTGATTCGTGGATTCAAGTAAATTTACAACCGCACCAGACTTGACAACTCGATACCGGTCACGGGTAAGTGTAACGACAGTCACACTATTTGAATTTATAACTTTCATCTACAGGGCAATGCCATTATATTACCACGTGACAAGTATTTCGGGATTCATCCCGAAATAAAACTGATTCAAAACCATGTATTGATTCGAGTTATTTCAACGACTTCTTCAACGTGGCGATAGCCATATACATGTGTGACCGAACCGTGTTCACGGAAACATTCAATTCATCAGCCACATCCGTCAAAATCAAGGAAAAATCGCATCCTTTCGGGACAAACAATCTATTTAACCGAATTTCTTTCGCTGCCATGTTTTCAAGCTCGCCCGTAATGATACTATCCGTAGTTCTCCCTTTTCCTTCCACGATTAAAGATTTTACATCCAGGGTCAACGTTTTTCCATCGGCATATTCAAGGGTGACTTTTTTCGGTTCCTGTTTCCGGGCGACCGGAATAACTTCCATTTCAGAAGAAGGAAAAAGCAGGAACGATATTCCTACCGCAAATAATAACATGGCAGCAACACTGGCAATGGAGAAAAAAAGCATTTTTCGACTCCGTGATCGCTTATTTTTCTTCCGCAATTCCTGCCATTTCTCTTCAACCCGGATCGTTCCGACCAGTTCCAACTCGTCCACATGCTCACGAGAGAATTGTAACTTCTTGGCCATATCGCGGTATTCTGGAAACTCACGCAACAACAAATCCAGCTCTTCCCGTTCATTTTCAGACAATTCGTCTTGAAATGCCAATGCCAATAACTCCAATAGTCTCTTTTCCATTTCTGATATTTTATAGACATAACACACGTGTTGAAAAAATCATTAGTACTTTTTACTATTTTAACAAAAAACTACTATCTTTAGACCACAAAATATCAAATCTCATACAAAATGAAAAAACTATTTTCCACGATTATTTGTTGTTTAATCTGTTCCACAGCTTTCATGCAAGTAAAGCCGGAATGGCAAGATGAGACCACACCCTTTGTCGGGAAAGAGTATCCGAGAACGGCATTCATGACTTACAGCGATGTCAGTAAAGCCCGGAACAACGACTTTAGTACATCAGCCAATTACAAATCTTTAAACGGGAAATGGAAATTCAACTGGGTACCCACATACAAAAAGCGCCCAGTAAATTTTTATACAACAGATTTTGACGATTCTTCTTGGGGAGAAATCGAGGTTCCGGCCAACTGGGAAACCAACGGTTACGGGGTCGCGCTCTACACGAACCACCCTTATGAATTTTGTCCCCGTAACCCGCAACCTCCCCTTTTGCCGGAAGAGAACCCCGTGGGTTCTTACCGGAGATATATCGAGATCCCAGAACAATGGAACGGGAAGGAAATTTTCCTGCATATCGGGGCAGTAAAATCCGGTTGTTATCTCTACGTGAACGGAAAAAAAGTCGGGTATGGCGAAGATTCAAAAGCTGCAGTCGAGTACAATATTACCCGCTACCTGAAACCGGGACGCAACTTGATTGCCCTCGAAGTATACCGCTGGACTACGGGAAGCTACTTGGAATGCCAAGACTTCTGGCGGATCAGCGGGATCGAACGAGACGTTTACCTGTTCGCCCAGTCGCCCGTGTATCTTCGGGATTTCGCAATCCGTCAAGACTTGGACAACACGTATAAAAACGGGATTTTCGGGCTGGATTTATGTCTAACAAACGCCAATCCACAGCAACCGGGACAGGTCACTGTATCCTATCAACTGGAAAATCCCTCGGGCACACGCGTGGCGGAAGGGAATCGCACGATTAAAATAGATTCGACAAGAACCGTTCATTTCGACGCAGAAATACCTCAAGTTGTAGCATGGACGGCCGAAACCCCAAACTTGTATCAACTTTTTATCCGTATTGAGCAACCGGGAAAAACGGCCGAAATTATTCCTTTCCGGGTAGGCTTCCGCAAACTGGAAATCCGAGGTAATCAATTCCTGGTAAACGGTCGTGCCGTACTGATCAAGGGAACTAATTACCACGAACATAACGAACAGACAGGACACGTGCTTAGCGAAGCGGATATGCGTAAAGATTTCGACAACATGAAACGACATAATATCAACGCCATACGTTGTTGTCACTACCCGCAACAAAGGCGGTTCTATGAACTTTGCGACGAGTACGGATTTTATGTATGCAACGAGGCGAATATCGAATCTCACGGCATGGGATACGACCTTCGCAAAGGCCGCACGCTAGGAAATAATCCCACGTGGCTGAACGCTCACATGGATCGAACTATGAACATGTACGAAACCTCGAAAAATTATCCTTGTATCACGTTCTGGTCACTAGGAAACGAGGCCGGAAACGGGTACAATTTTTACATGACTTACAACTGGTTGAAATCGCAAGATACCACCCGCCCCGTGCAATACGAAAGAGCTTTGCTCGAATGGAACACGGATATTTATTGCCCGCAATACCCGGGGCTGGACGCACTCGAAAGATGGGGAAACTCGCAAACGGATCGACCTTACATCATGTCAGAATACGCTCATGCCATGGGAAATAGCACGGGTAATTTCATGGATCTCTGGGATGCGATCTATCGCTATCCCAACCTGCAAGGTGGTTTTATCTGGGACTGGATCGATCAAGGGTTATTGATAAAAGACGAGAACGGTGTTCCCTTCTGGGCTTATGGCGGAGATTTCGGAAAAGACGCTCCCTCGGACGGGAATTTCTTGTGCAACGGATTAGTAGGTCCCGATCGGGAACCGCATCCCGGCCTTACCGAAGTGAAAAAAGCGTACCAATACGTGTGGTTCCAACCTGTCGATTTGAAGAAGGGAATCCTCCGGGTGGATAACCGGTACGATTTCACGAACCTGAATCAATACACGATCGAATATGTCATACTGGCCAACACGGAAACCGTACACACCGGAACACTACCCACGGTGAATCTGGCCCCCGGGGAAAACAGGCAACTCACGATTCCCCTGCGGAATATAAGGAATAAACCCGGGACCGAGTATTTCCTGAATATTCACGTGAAAACCAAACAAGCCACCGTTTCTATCCCGGCAGGGTATATCGTGGCCTCCGAACAATTCAAACTCCCGGAATACACGCCGAACCCGGTGTTCCGGGCTACCCCGGAGAAAACACTCTCCATGGAAGAGAAGGGATCGGATATTCACATCTCCGGCCCGGCAGTAGATTTTGTTTTCAACAAGCAAAAAGGGTACGTAACCTCATACCAGGTGAACGGCATCCAATACATAGCCGAAGATTTCGGTTTCCAACCCAATTTCTGGCGAGGCCCAACGGATAACGATTACGGGAACGGTATGCCCAATCGCATGCAAGGCTGGAAACAGGCAAGCAAGAATTTCAAGATTGCAGGCATCAGAACATCCGCTTCCACGACCAGCACGAACCTGACAATTACTTACAGATTGCAGGAGACGGGAAGCAGATATCATGTATCGTACACGCTTTACCCGTCAGGAATGCTTCACATTGCCTGTCACCTGGAAGCACAGCCGAACGCCCCGGAACTTCCCCGTATCGGAGCCCGCTTCAGAATCCCGGCTGACATGAACCAACTCGAGTATTTCGGACGAGGCCCAGAGGAGAATTATTGTGACCGCAAGAACGGAACACTGGTCGGGTACTACAAGAGTACGGCCGAACAGCAGTACGTGCCTTACGTGCGTCCACAAGAGAACGGGCACAAGACGGACGTGCGCTGGTTAGCACTCATGGATAAAACCGGAAAAGGGTTATTACTCGTTGCCGACTCGAACTTCATGGAGTTCAACGTTTCCCGTAACCGGGTTGAAGATTTCGATTCGGAAGAATCCAACCGGGCGTATCAATGGCAAAATTTCACGAAAGACGAGTCTCACGATCCGGATAAAGCCAAAAATCGTAAACCCAAACAGACACATATCAACGACATCTATCCCCGGAATTTCGTGGAAGTATGCGTGGATCACCGGATGATGGGTGTTGCCGGAGATGATAGTTGGGGATCACAACCCTACCCGCAATACAGACTTCCGGCAGATCGAGATTACGATTGGAATTTCACGGTTATTCCGATCAAGAATAACCTAGAAATTTATAATCATCTGGCTTATCAATATCTACAATAGAAAAATATGCTGGGATTAATCAAGTAATCCCAGCATATTTTTTACACGTCATTGAGTAACAAACGAGCAATTTGTATATTTTTCATCCATAGAAACCAATAAAATTGATTCCCCAATCTATTTTTCAAAAAATGAATAGCCTCTTTTTTATACTCATGCACGACATGCTCGTCAAGAGATAACGATTCAGCAATTTCATCGTCATTCTTACCTAACACGTATAACGCAAATATTTCCCGGTTACGTTCTGGTAATTCTTGTATAGCTACATATAATTCCCGGTAGATTTCTTCCCGTATCAAAATAAATGTCCTTTCTTTCTCTTCTTCTGGTTGGCGATAAAATCTCTTTGTCTACCCCTATATCGGTTTGATGACAAATATAAAACATTCTATCCAAGATTCAAAATAGGGAAATACTAGGAGTCACACATCCCGGATAATAGATTTTATCACTCCGGGAAACAATAAATTCCAAGAAACAAGAAAATGATCGTGAGATAACTTCATTGATTTCATGAATTTTAGATCACAAACACATCACGCTACAAACTAAAGAGAGTGTGTTAAAAGCCCGAAATTCTTTTACCACACTCTCTTCATAAACAATTAAAACAATACTTCTTTATTTTTCAATGTCTTATAAATTTTAACATCCACACATTTTCACTTACATATCCTCAATATTATTTCAATAACCGTTCCTTTATGATTTGCTCGTATTTCACTGGGTCTGCACCAATTTCAACAATCGGTTTCCCGTTCACGGGTAAAAAGAATAGGGTCGGTAGAGCATTTATATGAAACATATTACACAATTCTTTTTCCTTGTCAGCATTTACTTTCAGAAAGATTACCTGATCTTTATATTTTTCAGCAAATTGTTCCATCACGGGAAGTAATTTCTTGCAAGGGCCACACCAGGAAGCCCAAAAATCAATGACTACCGGCTTATCTCCTTTGAAAATAAAATCCGTCCCCTTCTTGTAATCATGGATATTCTCTCGGAAATAAACGCCCGTAATCTCGTTTAATTTACCGGGTTCCACAACCACCTGACTCTCGATGGCATCATCTTTCACTTCCACAAGATCAAAGGGTTGAAAATAGATCGTTTGACGCAGGTAATCAACAGAAAGAATTCCATGTTTTAACAAATCAGTACCCACAACAGAGCGTACAAGAGAACTATTCATCGGGATTTTTACTTCTTTGAAAGACTTCTTCGCAAAATCACATTGCCCTACTACTTTCACCGGGCTTGATACCAAGATTTTATCATAACCGTTATAAACCGACACGGCTTCGCTGTCCTTCCCGTTTAACCCAGCAAAATCAACTTCACACAACTCCACCAAACCCCGATTCCACGTATCCAACATACAGGAAAAAGTCATCCCGTCAATCGTCACCGGACATTCCATCCCCACTCCTTGTAACAATTTGGCATTGGCACGATGATCGAGTTTCATGTAAGCGGGGCGATAAGGTTGAGACATCGTAATCTTTTTCCGACGGGAATCAATCGTCAAAACCACCCCCTTGAAAAGAGAGCCTCCCACGATCCCGGCAACTCCCAACTCTCGCAAATAGGGTTCATCATTCAATACAAAAGTGGCAACTCCATTACCAAAAGCACTATTCCCGAAAGAAAGAGAATTTATAGACACTACTTTAGAAGTCGGCACTTTCTTAAATTGAAAGTCAGAATAGGGAAGCTTACCTTCACTCTCCGGATCAATACCTAATTTTTCCACGTACTCGGGAAGAACTGCCGTTTGTCCGGCCAGATCCAACACGAAATCAGCCTCTACACCATTGGCAATACAAGTTATAATTATTTTTCCGTCTATTTCCCGATAATCCCTTACTTCGGAAACGGTATTTTTGGTCTGAGCCCATGACATCAAAGGCATTAACGTCACCAAGAGCCATACAAATAATCTTGTCTTCATTTTTTCGTTTAAATTTTAATAAACAATCACTTTCTCTCCCAGCCGGGTTTGAATCGTTAATCTTGTTTTCTTTTTTGCTTTCAACTCCGGTATTCCGTTCAGGATACTCTCGCAAAAATCATATCTCCCAACAGGTTTCCCGTTGATTTTAATCACCTTATCACCCATCTCCACCACATCTTTCATTGCTCCCCACACGGCAGCAACCACAAGATCTCCGTCCTTCACCTGTAACCCCACGTCATGAGATCTCTCCATGAAATCATTCTCCGGCTTATACGGCTCGAAATAAAAGCGGGCACGGGGATAATCAAGTGTCACCTTACCATAATCCAATAATTTCACCCCTAATAACGTGTAAGGTGGTGTGGCAGTCTCCGCAATAACATTCCTGAACTTCGTTCCCCCGATCGACAACAAAGGGAAACTTACCCGTTGTGCAACTTTCGTTGCAGAGGCCCCCCCCACGCTGATAGACCCCACGGTGCTTCCCTCAGACTGGAATTCGAAAGCCGAACCGGATTTCAATGCTTCGAAATCACTCTTTTTTAATGAAAGGAATCTCGGACACCCCGTGTCAAACAGACAAACAATATTATGTCCACTTCCCGCTTGAATCGATATGATTGGCATTCCTGCCTGCGTGAAATTAGCCATTTTCCGAAGTGATATCGCTGATTCTTTCTCCGCCGTGGTGATTGTTACCGTCTTTTTCTTGCCGTCAATAACCACGATCAGTTGTTTAAATAAATCGCTTCCGATCAACCCGTCAACGGGAAAACAAGCCAAAGGTGACGGCTCCGGTAACGTCATTGCAGCCACACTCTTGAATCTAAACACATCATCGGGAGTTTGTATTTCATCAATCCAAACCAACGGATAGGAAGCCTTGTGACCATTCGCATCCGTGACTGACAACGAATCCCTTACCTTCAATCCTAACTCCCGGCAAAGTTCACTAGTCAACGTGGTGCGAGAAGCCCCCGTATCGAAAATGAAAGAACGAAGTGTTCCATTCAATTTCATTTCCACGATCATCTTTCCCCCGACTAACCGATACGGCAGTTCAGCCTGATGTTGCTGGGCCATAGCCGGAAATGTCATCACGCAGAATAATACGATGATTACCCAATATCTCATATCTCCCTGATTTATTTACTATTCAGTTTATCCGCAGCCTTAATCGCTTCCAAGGCATTCACGATACCACCGGACAAACACAATTGCTCAAAAAGATACATATCCACGACGTTTTTTCCATTCCTCGAAATATTTTTCTCCAATTCCACGCCTTTCCTGGAAGTTACTGTTTCCAACAGGATATTACGAATCTGACTACCGGTCAATTTCGGGTAATAGGTTTTAATTAACGCTGCAACCCCGGCTACCGTAGCCGAAGCCATTGGAACTCCATTTCCGAGTTGATAGGTATCTCCGGTGCAAGTTGAAAACACCTGCATCCCTGGTGCGTAAATATCCAATTCCTTTGCCCCGAAGTTTGAATTCACGGACGGCATTCCGTTTTTATCGGACATCCCTACCGTCATCAGGTTGGTAAACTCTTTTCCCCCGTCCATCCAACGATTCGGGAAAAACGTACTCTCACTCAAATCACGGGACATCTCGTGAACCGGAACAATAACTAATACCCCCTTCTCTTCAGCATAACGAATCGCCTCGCTCATCCATACCTTCTGGCTCTCCGGATAAAACGAATTTTGCTGCGGCAACACCACGACAGAAGCCCCGTGATCCACAGCATAACGGATCGCCAAAGCCATATCTTTCAAATAAGGTTCTCCTCCCCCGGCTTCTACCACCAATGTCATGATTTCCGCTTTGTCTGCAATCGGGTTATTGCGTCCTTCCACACCGCGTTGTCCGGCAATAACACCAGCGATCATGGTCCCGATTTTAGCATCTGCCGTCAACAACACGTTATTCCCGTATTTATTATCATTTATATCCAAATAATTGTCCCCGACAATCTCTTGACGTCCGTCAACCCCGTACCTTTCCAAAGCCCGGTCATATTTCTTTTTCAAATCCGTTATATAGCTCTCGGCTAAAAAAGCATTCCGATTCGATTCCCAAGTGCTATCCTTTATCATCCCTGCTCTCATTTGCAATGCGGCCAATAATACGGAACGACTTGTCAAATCCGGGGATGTTTTAGGTCGACACGCTTCCATAATATCCATAATGGAGAACTTTTTCTTATCGGGAAAAGCTGCCCGAACCTCTTGATCAAACAATCTCATATAATATTGAGAATTGTATCCCGAATTCACGGCTCCATTAGCCTGTAACAAACGAGATTCCTCCCGGACCATGGTATTAAAATAATTAAACTCATCCATGTTTTCAGGAGCGGCACACTCTTTTCTCTCGCCCTCGGTATAGGTATAGTATTTATCCCCATCTTTCATAATGTCCCCATATTTATCTTTCAACCGGAGAAACTCGCGTTCCCCCTCCCGATTCACCAATGACATTACTCTTCCATCTTTTCCCCCGATAAAATTCCAACCATTCACGTCGTCCACGTATCCATTTTTATCATTATCCTTTCCGTCCGGTTTTTCTTTTGGATTCTTCCATACATTTGCTTTTAATGCCTCGTGTTCGAGGTCCACGCCGGTTCCAATAAGCGCAACTATCGGTCTTACTTTTGCTTTTTTCCCCTTCAAAAACTCGTAAGCATCATTCACACAAGCTCCGTACACTCCATCCTTTTCAAAAGAACTATTAACCCAGTCCCGATCTGACTGTTTTTTCTCTTCAACTTTCGCTTTTTGCTTCACTAATTGAGCCTTTGCCATACCGCCGATAACGACAAACACGCTAATCATCAAGATTGTAAAATACTTTTTCATCATTACAGTTTATTATTTTTTATACAAAACGAACTCTATTTCAATTGAAAATTGAAAATAAAGAATTGAAAATCCCCTAAACCCAAAACTTTTAAATAATTTCAATCGTCTTGTGCGACAGAAATTTAAAATCAATTTGTTTTCCTGGCTTTTTCTATTGCTTCTTTTATTTCCTCACCTCTTAAATCACGGGCAATAAGTTTACCGTCTTTACCAATCAGAACGATAAAAGGAATCTGGTAGAAACCGTAGGCAGATTGTATTACATTTTGTTTATTTCCTTTCGTGAATCCCTCGCTATTCCACAAAGAAATCCAAGGCAGTTTATCCTCCTCGACCATTCTTCGCCAATCCTTTTCCCGGTTATCTAATGATACGGTGATAATCAGCAGATCATCCCCTTTTAATTCATCATAAATTGATACCAGCTTTTTCGCTTCCGCCCGACAGCCTCCACACCAAGAAGCAGAAAAATCAAGCAACACGAATTTTCCCCGGAAATCAGTCAAGCTCACATTCTTTCCATCCATATCCACGAAAGTAAAATTATAAGCTTCCTGACCTAACGCATACTTCGCCCGATTAGCGACCTCTCGCACCAAGAATTTCACGACCTCAGCTTCCCGTTTATCCTCCGGAATTCGATCTAAAATCCCTTTGTAAGTCTCGTAATCCAATCCTAGAAGTGACTTTTTCTCGTGTACTAAAGTAGCACGTACAACCGGATTCAACGTGGCATCATTCTCGGCATAACTTTTAAATATATCTCGTCTAAACCTTTTTCCATCCTCCCAACATGCCCCCTCAATCTCCAGATATTTCAGGTGTTGATCGATCCCCTCAAATTCCAAGGTACTATTATCAGGCTGTAGATCATCCAAGAAGCCATTGATCTTCACCGGAGTATCCGAAAGAATAATTCTTTCCGTATAATCTCCGAAATGAACAACATACAGATCATTTTTAATATGTATCGGTTTTGTTTTAAACTCTTTACCACTCTTTACCGGACATGCTACGATCACATTCCCGGCAAGATCACTCACCTTTATTGTCAACGGACGTAGCGTCCGCAGTTTCCCTTCAAGGGAAAACTGCGCTGAAACGCTTAACGTCAACAACATGAATAAACTTAATACGAACAATTTCATAAACACCCTTTTAATCTTCTTTTATTACAGGCCACTCGGCCATTTTGGTTATATCCCAATCGTACTTACTTTGCATATATTTCACCGTAATATCATAATACTTGATAATCAACGGATATTTATCCTGCGGGTATTTAATCAACACGGAATCCCGCGTATAACGCAAACCCAATTGCAGGTAATTGATAAAAGTAGACTTAGCAGTCAATGTGCCCGAAGGATTTGATAAATTATAAGCCGTCTTTATCATATTCCCGGGATACCCAAGTTTCATGAAATAATTGTCAGCAGAGGAAACGGTACTGTATTTTTTCGAGTAATCGAAATCCCCTCCCGATTGAAATTCTGCCGGGACCACGACCTTATTTTTATTAACGATCTTTACCATGATATTTTGCAAAATAACAGTACGTCGCATTTTGTACTCCCACGGAGTTTTCGGCAAATCATAAGGTTTGAATGGCCTTATGATCAAACCATTTCCATAATCCAAATAGGCAAGATTTTCTTCCTTTGCCCGAAAAGAAAATGCCCAAAAATCCAATCCGTCCCAATAACAAGTTAAAGGAACAAAACCACCAGTATAAGAACCCAACTGACGAAGATCATCCACCAAATAAATGTAATTAGGTAACACCCCCTTACATAATTCCGGTTTTAGGAAACCGAATACATGATTCTTGAAAAAATCCGTGTAAAACACCGCATACTCGTCATTCAACGCTTCTCCGCGATATTTTATCGTATATGTCCCCGACCATGCTTGGTTCAAATCCAAGGTATCGAAAGCCGTGTATATAGGAATTGTTCCAAAAGTATTCGCAATTTCCTCCAAATCCTGATCCCAAGGATTATTTCCTTGCGGAAATTCAAAACGACTGATACTAGAAGCATCTTCGCTCCGGGGATATAATTTCTTTTCATCGTCACAAGCAACAAGAATTGCGAGCAAAAATATCAAACTAAAAATATACCTGTATTTCATAATCCTTCGTTTTATTGTAATGTCTTCGTTGTTGTCAATTTATTCTGGTTCAATGCCGAATTACGATTTATCACCTCGGTAGGGATTGGCAATGTATATGCGGCATCCTTTTCCTCGATCACGTAACTTCCCAAATTGTCACCATACTCAACCCAGCGATGCTCGAAACTCGGCATCCCGTAACGGCGTAAATCGAACCATCGTTGCCCCTCGAAACAAAGTTCTCGGCGACGTTCTTCTCGAATAAAGTTCAACAAACTTTCACCAGAATAGTGTACCTCATAATCCGCACCTTCTGCATATCGTTTCTCACGCAACTCATTTATCATCTTTAACGCCAACACTTCATCCGTGGCATACACGGCCTCCGCCAAAATCAGGTAAGCCTCGGATAGACGAAAAGACATTCCGTATTCCGTACCAGATTTTACCTTGTTATTATATTGCATAACACATTTACTCCACGGGAGATAATGTCCCTCGGCAAACTTAAGTTCTTCAGGTTTTGCGCCTAGGGGTCCCCGTAACTCTTCCACGAGATACAACGTTTTCCGCAAATCCTCCTCATCTTCGTAACAAGTAATTAAATCCCGGGAAGCATTTACAAAATAGGCATACGTGGTTCCGTTCTCCATTTTGTCCTGAGCACCAATAATTCCATTAAAATCAGCCGCATTCCCGTATACCCAGATGGTTTCCGGATTATCCAACGAGACATAGCTAGGATAAGAAGCATTCTTTCCGACAACAATTGTCGTATCCTTCTTGAATGATGTTAAATCATATAACTCGTATCCCCAGTTATCAATTACCTTTTTCGCATATTTGGCAGCTCCTTCCATATCTTCCATGTACAAACACACGCGAGCATGAAGCAATTGCACGGCAGGTAAATTAATCCGATAACCGACTTTACCCTGCCGATCAGCCGATAAAGCTAGAAAATTCTCTTCCGCCGCATTCAAATCCTTAACGATCTGCTCGTACACCTTGGCAACTGTCTCCCGTTTCTCGGAACTACTCGATAAGCTACTTGTTAACTTCAAAGGAACTCCATCAGCATCTTTATTATAATTGTACGGTTCACCGAAAAGATTCACTAAATTAAAATAGAAGAAAGCACGCAATGCATAAGCTTGGGCTGCCACGTAGGCTTTGTCCTCGATAGAACCCTTCACATCATCTAAATAATCCAATGCGGCATTCGTCCCCAAAATATGTTGATAATAGGTGCTCCATTGCAAAACAGCAGATTGTCCTGGATACAAATCAAACATTTGAGGATCCCATGAATAAATATACTGCAAACCGATAATACCATAAGAAGAAGTTTGCAAAATAAAATCCTCACTCATCTCAATATCATCATCAAAAGCATTGTGAAGATTGAACAAACAACTGGAAGTTGCTAGTGGATAAGCATCCCCCAATAACATCTCGTTCAATGCATCGACACTTTCCGGTACATATTCACTCGGTGAATTCGGCTCCAGAAAACTCGAACAGGCACATAAACTCGTGAGCAAAATCATATTAAATAATATCTTTTTCATACATCGAAGTATTTAAAAACCAACATTAATTCCTATCGAATAAGTCTTCGGCATCACCCGATCCGGCATCTCCGGATCAAATCCGTTATATCGTTTGGAAGCGATAACAAACAAGTTATTCACAGATGCCGTTAGCGTTAAACTATTTAACCCGGCCTTTTTCGCCATTTCATTATTCAACCTCCAACTCAGGTTCACCCCCCGACAACGCAGGAATGACCGTGGAACAGTCAACGCATCCGAGTTAGCATAAGCGTTAAAAAGCTTGTAACTAGCATCTATCGGTATAGCCATCGTGTAATCCTGTCCCCCGATCACGAATCCCGGAATACTCGTGTGAGCCTCATCCCCCGGCTGTTGCCATCGTTTCAATAAATCCCGATTAAGGTTCTTATCCGCATCCGGCATATAAATCCCATGCTCCAAATCACTATACGGAGACTTCAACCGAGCAACTCCTCCTAGCAATAAAGAAAATGACGTCCCCAACGTAAAAGAACGATAACGGATATTCAAATTCACCCCTCCTGTAAAATAGGGATCTTTCTGCCCGGAATATTTCAAGAAACTGGTCATATCCCCATTGTACTCCTCTTTCGACATAATACGATTGAACATCGGACGACCATTCTCAGGATTCAAACCGGCAAAATCAAATGACCACATACTTCCCAACGGATACCCCTTTTTCAAAATCCGTTCACTATCTCCATTCAGAAACGAGCCCAAACTTGCTACTTCTTTATCTACCTTCCCTCCAGAATTCCAGTTCTTGGAAGAATTCACACTCATATTGATTCCGAAATTCTTCGTGTTTACTGGGGTAAAAGAAATCGTGAACTCGATACCTTTGTTATAGATAATACCGCCATTGACAGACATCGTGTTCTTCCCATTTTCATAAGGAATATCCTTGGAAATAATAGCATTGGAACGTCGGATATAATAATCAACATTGGCATTCACCTTATTAAAGAATTGCAAATCCAAACCGAAATTCCACGAATGCGTACGTTCCCAAGAAAGATTCGGGTTAGGAATAGAATTAATGGTCGAATAATACTCGTTGAACATACCCAGCACACCCTTTTGATTCAAAATCAAATCCGGGCTGAGGTTCGTCAAAGCATTTCCTTGAATACCCCACGTGGCTTTCAAATTGACGTTTGTCAACACTAATTGATTCCGCATAAATGCCTCCTCACTCATCCGCCAGGATATCCCAAAAGAATAAGTCGGGTCGAAACGTTTATTCGTGTTCTGCCCGAAACGATTGGATGCATCGTTACGCACATTGAAATTAAAAACATACCTGTTTTTCAATGAATAAGCCAATGTTGCAAAAACAGAGAAGAAATTATCCGTCTTTTCACTTAAGGCACTTCTACCATTATACAAATCTTCAAATACCCCGAAACCATTCATAACCGCACCACCACCCACGGGAACAAAATCATCTGGTAGTGTAGGACGAACAACCAAATTACCTCGGTCGGGTACGTATCCATAACGCATGTTTTGGTCATTCTTGTTTTTAGTTGAACGGGTTTCTATTGCCACCATAGCATTCAACCGATGATTCTCGTTAAACGACTTCGAGAACATCAATTTATTCTGAACATTATACGAGGACACCGTGGCGGCAGAACTGAACAAAGTTCCCCCGAACGGAAGAAGTGCTGCGCTAAACCACGGATCCTCGGCATCCACGGAACCGTAATCATATCCCCGGTATTGTTCTGCAATAGCAGTAGAACGCTCCAATGCCCAAGACTCGCTATTCGTGGTATTGTACGAGTACCCTCCGGTAAACTGATAAGTCAGCCAACTCCATATTTTCCATTGAAAATCAAAACTCAATCTTAAACTACCCGTGTTCACCTCTGAACCCGTGTTCTCCAACTCGTTCAACACGTTATAACCTATAGACTCCACTTCTTTATTATATTTGTAATCGAGTTTTTTCCGATAATAAGAATAACTTCCGTCTTCATTGAATGCCGCAATAGAACGGCTTGTCGTCAAAGCATAGTTCAAAGGATTAACACCATTAAATCCTTTATTCGTTCCGGTAGTCCCATTTATCGTAAAATTTGCTCGAATATTATCACGCAAATTCAATGTTATGGCAGCCCCACCGGTCAAACGCTCGGAACTATTTCCCTTCTCCTGACCATCATTTGAATTATACCCCACGGAAAGGGCGTAATTTATCCTATCCGACGCCCCGGTAACACTCACGTTATGATTGTGTCCAAAAGAAGTTTGGGTTAATAAATCCAACCAATCCGTATTCACCGTCTCCAGGTGATTATGCGTCTGGATAAATTCGTCTGCAGTGATTTCACCATCCTGAAACATCTTCAAAGCCCCCTCATAAGTAGTAACTTGTTTTATCGGATCAAATTTATACCTCATCCCCGCAGCAAATGCATCCTCGCTGAATTTGACTCGTTCCTGCGAATTCATCAAGTTAAAATCCTTGTACCTCGGACGAGGAGCGATCGAAAAATTACCGGAATAATTAATAGACATACGTCCCATTTTCCCTTTTTTCGTCGTAACCACGATAACACCGTTTGAAGCCCGGGAACCGTATATTGCCGTGGCAGAAGCATCTTTCAACACAGTAATCGTCTCAATATCATTCGGATTTAACCAAGAAACCTGATTCCCAATAATCTCCCGCATATCCTGCGCCATGTTAGAACTGGCATTAATGGAAATCGGATCATCCTGAATAATTCCATCCACCACCCAAATAGGATCTTGATTACCTAGTAACGTGGAAGTTCCCCGAATCTGAATCTTCGGACTGGAACCCGCACGAGCACTGGAATTCAACACGATCATTCCCGGCACCTGTCCCTGTAACATCTGGTCGATATTGGCATAGGCGGGCATCATGATATCTTCCGCCTTTACCGTCGTGTAGGACCCCACCATATCCCTACGATTCACGCTCTGATACCCGGTACTCACCACGGTCACCTCGTCCATTTCGTTCACCGTTTCTCTCAGTACCACGTTAATCGTGTCCTGTCCCGTATACTTCACCTGACGGGCTTCCATTCCCACGAAAGAATATATCAGGATAAGCTCCTTCATTTCCGGTAATCTCAACACGTAGTTCCCGTTTTTATCCGTTGCCGTTCCGACGGTTAATCCTTTAACCATAACGGTCACACCCGGCATCGGTTGTTTTCGTTCATCCGTCACTTTTCCTGAAATCTTGATTTCTTTTTTTTGTTGAGTCATCGCCAATTTACGAATCGCCACGACCTTATCAACAATCTCGTAATCAAATCCATTCTGGCGTAACACAATATCCAGAATTTCTTTCAATGTTACATTCGTCAATTCCAAGTTCTTCACCCTCGTATCTCCTAAAATCTCCGTCCGGTAAACGAATTCATAATCCGAATTACTTTTCAGGAATTCCAGCACGTTTCCAAGCATCTCGTCATGGAAATTTACACTCATCTTCTGATCCTGTGAATATCCCATCGCACTTACAGAACCGAAAGCACACAACAGAATAAAGATTTTTAATGTCATAACTAACAGAATTTTTCGCAATCTTCTCCCACGAAGATTACCCTTCATACTCTTTTTTTTCATACATTTGTAAAGTATTACATTAAACATTCATCTGCGACCAACAGATGTTTGGTAAAGGGGGAATCGACCAAATTCCCCTTTTTTATTTATTGATAAACAGTTATAATTTTATTTTTAACATTAAATTTCACGTCCCCCGTTTTTTCCAATATATTTAAAATCGACTCGAAAGAAGCGTAACGGGGAATTTTCCCCTTAAAAGTAGCCCCTCTCAACGATATGTTCTGATAGAAAACCGTAAAGTCATACCAACGAGCCAACTTCGACATGATCTCTTCCAAAGTATGATCCTCCAACACGAACATCCCGTTTCGCCAACTTACCACCTCATCCACGTTCACTTTACGAGTATACACATTCTTGTCACTGACCACGGATTGCATTCCCGGGTCAAGCACTACGATTTTCCCCTCGACATCAACTTTGACTTTCCCGTTTACTAAAGTTGTATAAACATTTACCTCTCCCGGATAGGCATCCACGTTAAATTCTGTGCCTAATACCTCTACCGTCTGCCCCTTCGCAACTACCCGGAAAGGTCTCTTTTCATCTCTCACGACCTTAAAATATCCTTCTCCTTCCAGTTCCACTTCTCGTTGATCCTTCCCGAAAGCTACCGGATACTTCAATTTAGAATCGGCATTCAACCAAACCTGCGTTCCGTCAGCCAGCACCAGATCAAACTCGGCCCCCTTGGGAACCACGATCGTGTTATAAGCCAATTTCATTTCCGCACCCGTATTTTCAGCCATGTAAGAAAGGGTCGATCCTCCGGCTTTCTTCACCAAAACCCCGGCCTCCTCAAAATTTCCTTCCAGGGTATCCAACAACATCGTCTTTCCATTATCTAGTTTTAACACAGGCCGTTGAGGTTTCATCAAGGCGATCGATTCTTGTGCCGGAACAATCCGTTCATTCGATCTCTCAAATAAATACAAACTACTTAGTGCGGCCACGACCACCACGGCAGCCGCAACACTCCAACGCAATACACGTAATCTCAATCCTTTTCGATGTTTATACGCTATCCGCTTTTCCATTTCCTGCAAAGCACTCTCACGATCAACACTCTTGAATTTCTCATAACCCACTTCCAAAAAATCCTCATTTTGCCAACGATCATACAACACTTGATTTTCCGGACTTGCCTCCTTCCATGCTTCCAACTCCCGAAGTTCATCCCCGGTAATCTGTCCTACCCGTTGTCGGACTAACAATCCGGCTATTCGATACCATTCCTTCATTTCATGTGTCATAATACGGTCATTTTTCAAAATTTCCCCTATAACGCAATCCCGTCAAAAAGGGGTAATTAAAAAGTGAACTTTTTTCAAGAAAAATACTAGAGCCCTGAAAACAAGAACATAAATAAAGACGGATCCAAACGTTCCCGTAAAAAATCCAAGGCTGTTGCCTTATATTTCTTCACGGAGCTATCCGATAATTCCAACTTTTCAGCAATCTCCGTGTTCTTCAATCCCTCTATGAAACTCATTTCGAAAACGACTCTCGCTTTTTCAGGTAGTTTCTCAATCGCACTATACAACAACGTTTGAGCTTCCTGATCAATAACAGAATCACGGAAAAAAGAGTCGTTTTCCAATTGTTGCACATAACGTTCCCGGGCTGAATTTTTCC